>Ga0335084_10000308_pt1 | contig 39707 bp, 38 predicted proteins | sample Lox_Sample_44_FD_206721 | JGI IMG/M metagenome (GOLD analysis project Ga0335084, IMG submission 206721) | Soil microbial communities from Loxahatchee National Wildlife Refuge, Florida, United States - Lox_Sample_4.4 | ecosystem: Environmental > Terrestrial > Soil > Wetlands | place: USA...
GCCCGCGTGGCCGACATGCTCGGGATGGCCGATGCGCTGTTTTTCCCTTCGGGCATCCAGGCGAACCAGACGGGGATCGCCCTGCTCACCCGTCCCGGCACCGAGCTCCTGGTCGAGGCCGACGCCCACCTCGTCCACTACGAGTTCGGTGGTGTCGCGGCGAACTGGGGCGTGCAGATCCGGCCCATCGGGACCGCCGACGGCCTCCTCACCGCCGCGCTGCTCGGCGCCGCGCTGCGTCCTCCCTCGCCGCACGTACCCAGGGCTGGCGCCGTGGCAGTCGAAAACACCCACAATGCGGCCGGGGGCAAAGTCATGCCCGTCGACGTCATGACGGGAGTGGTCGCGGCGGCTCGCGCGGCGGGGCTGGCCGTGCATCTCGACGGCGCTCGGTTGTGGAACGCGGCCGCCGCGCTCGGGGTCGCCCCCGCAGCTCTCACCGCCGGCGCCGCGACCGTCATGGTGAGCTTCTCGAAGGGACTCGGCTGCCCGGTCGGGTCGTGTCTTGCGATGCGCACCGGACTCATCGAGCGCGCGCGCGAGATTCGGCGGCGGCTGGGTGGCGGCATGAGACAATCCGGTGTCCTGGCGGCGGCGGCGCTCTGGGCGCTCGACCACACGCTCGGACGGATCGTTGAAGACCACGCCAACGCCCGCCGGCTGGCGGAGCGTCTGGCGGCGGCCCCCGGCCTGCGGGTCCTGCCGCCCGAATCGAACATCGTCATGATCGACCTCACGGGCGACGGCGGGACCGCGGAGGCGGCGGTCGGGGCGCTGGCGCGCGAGGGGGTCCTGGTCGTGCCGTTCGGCCCCAAACGGCTGCGGGCGGTGACGCATCTCGATGTCGGCCGGGCGGACGTCGAGCGAGCCGCCGAGGTGATGGCGCGGGCGCTCGCGTAGCGCCCGCATTATCTTGGCTCCCGATGCCAACGGGCGATCCTCTCCGTCAGCCGATACCCCTCGCCCGCTCGATCCTCTGGGCGCCGGTCGGCGTGGCGCGACCGGATGTGGTCGAGCTGCCGGTGTTCATCGCGCAACCCGCACTGCGCGCGATCGCCGAGCACCTCGCCACACCAGTCCCGACCGGCCAGGGACTGCTTGGCTTTCTCCTCGGCGATTGGTGCGAGGATCCTGCGACCAACGCCACCTACACCGTCGTCGACGCGGCGTTGCGGCTCAATCAGGTGGTGTACGGCGACAAGACGCGCGACGTGGTCACGCGGTTGCGCGACCGCCTGTCGAAGCAGCTCGCCGCCCAGCGCGCCCAGCTGATCGGCTGGTACCACACCCACGCGCCGCTTCCGCTCGAGCTGTCCTCACACGACGCCGAGACGCAGGCCCAGCATTTTGCCGAGCCGTGGCAGGTCGCGCTGCTCCTCGGGACCGACGCCGCCGAGCCGGGAGGCGCGATGTTCCGCCGCACGGAGAGCGACGACTGGGTCAGCACGCCCGTTCCGTTCTACGAGTTGCTCGACGAGGATTCGTTCCGGCCCGGTGGCAAGAAGCGATCGTTTCTCAATTGGAAGACCTACCGGCCGTACAGTGCGACGCCGCCGGCCGGTGCGCCGTCGCGGACCGCGACGCCGCGCTCGATGCCGAAGCTGCCCAGGGTGGAGATGCCCGAGACGCTTCCACCACCCGAGCCCGAGCTGCCGCCGCCACCGCCCCCCCCGCCACTCCCGCCGCCCCCGCCGCCGGCACCTCCGCGGAGGCCCTCGGGCGAGCGGGAGCGTCGTAACAGCGGGGAGCTGGTATTCCTGAGCGCTGCGGAGGACCACGCGCGCGAGCCGGTCGTGGAGCCGCCAACTCCTCAGCCGCCGAGCCCGCCCCCCTCTCCGATCCACATGCCCACGATGCCCCCGGCCCCCATGCGGCCGCCCGGGCAGCGCGATTCGCTCGAGGGACTGGTGGTCGATGGCGCCCTGGGGCAGGTCGATGATGCGCCACCGCAGCGGCGCTCCCGCCCCGACATGCAGGCGGTGGACACGCGCCCGGCGACCTACACCAGCTCGGAGTGGCGTATCGTGCGCGCGCGGCGGCGGCGCATGCGGCGCTGGGCCATGGGGGCGTTCGTGGCGCTCTTGCTCGTTGGGGCGGGCGTGTTCTTCGCGCCGCTGGTCTGGCAACGTGCCGTGGACCTCGCCGCGCAGGCCCGACCGCTCATCGCGAAGATCCACATGCCGAAGCTCCCGTCGTTCCCGTCGCTCCCGGCGCTGCCGACCATGCCCTGGCAGCGGAAGAAGGGAGGGTCACCCCTGCCCGTGCCGCCGCGGGGTCCGGGGCCGCGCGCGGCCCCCGTCCAGCCTCCCACGCCCGGGCCGGCGGCGCCGTCGATCATTCCACCGCCCACGACGGCCGCGTTGGCGCGACTCGATGCGTTGAGCGACTCGCTCGCCCACGCGTTGAACACGTTCAGCAGTCGCTATCGGCTGTTCGCGGAGCGCCGGCTCGATTGTCCGGGATTGGCCCGCGCGGCGATCGCGGTCGACGAGCGTGTCACGGCGTACGACGCGGCTCGCCGAGCGGTGACCGGCCCCCTCGACGCAGCGCGCGCGGCGCGGGAGCGCGACCTGCGCGCCTCCGCCGAATCGGCCGGCCAACGGTTCCAGCAGACGCGCTGCGAGCGCACGTAGTCCCTTGGCGATCGCCGGCGACCGGGGTAGGTTTAGGCGCCCCAGGTCCGTAGGTCTTCCGCTCGTGAACCGCGTCAGGCCCCCGCAGGGAGCAGCGCTTAGCGAGGCAGGATTACGCTACGGGGTGCCTGGGGCATTTTACTGCGAGTGTCCACTGTCCAACGTGGAATTTCGAATTGAGGATTGGGTGTTCTGCATTGGACATGTGATCTAGGTTGATTCGATGATCGCTCTCGCCCGCAAGTACCGACCCAAGTCGTTCGCGGACCTGCTGGCGCAGGACCACGTGGCCGCCGCGTTGCGCGGCGCGCTCGCGCAAGGCCGCGTTGCGCACGGCTACTTGTTCGCCGGGCCGCGGGGGGTCGGGAAGACCACCGCCGCGCGCATTCTGGCGATGGCGCTGAATTGCGAGCGCCGCACGGCCGACGGCGAGCCCTGTGGCTCGTGCGAGTCGTGCTCGCGGATCTGGACCGGGTCGGCCAACCTCGACGTGGTGGAGCTCGACGCCGCCTCGAACCGGGGCGTGGATGACGCCCGCGACCTCCGGGAACGCGCCATGTACGCGGCGAGCGGTGAGGGCCGCTTCAAGGTGTACATCGTGGACGAAGCGCACATGCTGACACGCGAAGCTTGGAACGCGCTCCTCAAGATTCTCGAGGAGCCGCCTCCCCGCGTCGTGTTCGTGTTTGCCACGACGGAGCCGCAGAAGATCGCCCAGGCGGCGGCGCCCATCCTGTCGCGCCTGCAGCGCTTCGACTTCCGGCGCGTGGGTCCCCACGCCATCGTGGACCGCCTGCGCCACGTGCTCGCGGCTGAAGGTGTCGCGGCCGAAGACGACGCCGTGCGCCTCATCGCGAAGAGCGCCGATGGCGGGATGCGTGACGGCCTGTCCCTGCTCGACCAGGTGCTCTCGTTCGGGGATGGGCCCGTCACCGCCGCCCGGGTGCGGGACGTGCTGGGACTGATTTCCGACGAGCTCTACGGCGAGCTGCTGCGGCTCGTCGCGGAGCGGGACGCAGGGGCGGTGTTTCCGCTGGTGGATCGCCTGGTGGAAGGCGGCGCCGATCTCGGGGAGTTCGTGACGGGCGCGGGCGAGGTGTTGCGTGCCGTGCTGCTGGTGGGGGTCGGTGGCGAGCCGCAGGGGTTGACTGAGGGACTGGCCGCGCTGGTTCGCCGCCATGCGCCCGCACTCCCCGCGCCCGATGTCGTGCGCCTCCTGACGGTGTTGGGCGAGGTGGAGCGGCAGATCCGCGCGAGCGGCAACGCTCGACTCGCGGTCGAGGTGCTGCTGCTGCGCTGGGCGATGATGGGGAGAACGGTCGAGCTGGAAGAGGTGATCAACGCGCTCAAGGGGAAGGGGGAAGAGGGACGGGGGACCGGGGAAGAGGGAAGAGGGAAGGGTACGGCGGGCGCCGGCTCCGTCGCGCCGCCGCAAATGCGGGATCCCGCTCCCACGCCGTCGACTCCACCCGTCCCCCTTCCCGCGTCCCCCGTCCCCGAGAAGGGTCCGCTCACTCTCGATCGTCTCCGCTCGCTGTGGCCGCAGCTGGTGGTTGACGCGCGTGCCAGGAGTCCGATCCTTGGTGCGCTGGTGGCGGCGGCCGAGGCAGCGTCGGTCGAGGACACCATGGTCACGATTCGCTTGCTCGACGACAATCCGGTGCATGCCGAGGGGCTCGAGCGTCAGCGCGACGTGCTGACGCAGCTCGTGGGCCGCTACGTGAATGGCGCGGTGCGATTCCGGCTGGGTACGGCGGTGCCGCAGGGCGCGCGCGCGCGTCCGGCGCGCATCACGGAGGACAGCGCTCGTGTGGAGCGGCTGGCGCACTTGCGAGGCAAGGACCCGAGCCTCGATGCGGCGGTGGACGCCCTGGATCTGGAGCTGCTCGAATAGCTTGCACCTCGTGGGGGTGCGGGGTAACTTTCGGTACATGGCGGATTTATCCAGCCTGCTCCAGCTGGGGCAGCAGATGCAATTCCGGCTGTCGGAGATCCAATCCCAGCTCGCGCAGCAGACGGTGACCTGCTCGGCCGGGGGCGGGATGGTGCAGGCGACGGCCGACGGTCGTGGCCAGATCCGCGCGATCAAGATCGACCCCCAGGCCGTGAGCCAGGGCGACATCGAGATGCTCGAGGATCTCGTCGTCGCCGCCGTGGCGGAGGCGCAGAAGCGCGCGGCCGAGCTTTACCAGGCAGAGGTGCGCAAGCTCGCCTCCGGCCTGCCGTTCCCGTTGCAGCTGCCGTTGTAGCTCGCGCCGTGTCGGCCATCGAAGATCTCGTGGTGGAGCTGGCCAAGCTCCCCGGGATCGGACGCAAGACGGCGCAGCGTCTCACGTTTCACCTGTTGAAGCAGGCGCCCGACGTCGCCGAACGGTTGGCGGGCGCCATTCGCCGCGTCCGGGAGTGTGTCACGACCTGTGGGGTGTGTGGCACCCTCACCGACGCGGACCCGTGCGCGATCTGTGCGGATCCGCGGCGCGACGATACCGTGTTGTGCGTGGTGGAAGAGGCGTCGGACGTCGGCGCCATCGAGCGCGCTGGTCGCTACCGCGGCCGCTACCACGTGCTCGGCGGGCGCTTGAGCCCGCTCGACGGGGTCGGCCCGGAGGCCCTGCGGCTGGACGCGTTGATGACGCGGGTGGGCAATGGCGCGGGGGTGCGGGAAGTGATCGTGGCCACCAACCCGTCCATGGAAGGCGAAGTCACCGCTACGTATCTGCAGCAGCTGCTGAAACCAACGGGCGTGCGCGTGACGCGGATTGCCCGCGGGTTGCCGGTGGGCGGCGATCTGGAATACGCCGATGGCGTGACCATCGCGCAGGCGCTGGACGCGCGGCGCGACATGTCCGACGGCGCCTGACCGAGGGGTAGCATGCCGGGTGCAGCGAGCTGGTCGTTCTCCGAGAACGACTTCAAATTGATCCAGCATCACCTGCAGGGGTTCCTGCGCGAGTCGAACGCGCGGTGCGCCCTGCTGGTCGACCGCACGGGCCAGCTCGTGGCGACCGTCGGCGACCCCCCGCAATTCGACTCCGCCGCCTTCGCCTCCCTCACCGCCGCCGATTTCAGCGCCAACGACCAGCTGGCCAAGATGATCGGCGAGCCCGATTTCGCCTCCCTCGTGCATCAGGGCGAAAAGGAGTCGATGTTCCTCGCGGACGTGGCCAAGCGCGTGATTCTGGTGGTCCTCTTCGACCAGCGCACCACGCTCGGCCTCGTGAAGCTGAAGGGGAAGGGCGCGGTTGAGCAGCTGAACAAGGTGTTCGAGGAGATGTTCAACCGCGTCAACGCGCGTCCGAGCGCGCCGCAGAAGGGGTTGCTCGAAGGCGCGGACGACGAAATTGACAAGCTGTTCGGATAAGGGGACGCGCCCATGTCGATGATCAACTACGCGTCCCGCGAGATCAACTGCAAGCTGGTGTACTACGGCCCCGGCTTGGGCGGCAAGACCACCAATCTGGAGCACATCTACGGCAAGGTCTCGCCCAACACGCGGGGCAAGATGATCTCGCTCGCGACCGAGACGGAACGGACGTTGTTCTTCGATTTCCTCCCCGTCGACCTCGGGACGATCCGTGGTTTCAAGACGCGCTTCCACCTGTACACCGTCCCGGGACAGGTGTACTACAACGCGAGCCGCAAGCTCATTCTGAAGGGCGTCGATGGGCTCGTGTTCGTCGCCGACAGCCAGATCGAGCGCATGGAGGCGAATGTCGAGTCGATGCAGAACCTGTACGACAACATGGCCGAGTACGGATACGATCTCACGAAGATCCCGTTCGTGATCCAGTACAACAAGCGCGACCTGCCCAATGCGGCGCCCATCCGGGACCTGCAGGCATCGCTCAACCCCGGCTGGCCGATCGAGGACCCCGCGCAGCAGAAGGTGCTCCCGGATCCGTTGCATCCGGGCTCGAATCTGATCGAGCGGATCGGCAACGAATGGACGGGCCGGGCGCCCTACCTCGAAGGCGTCGCGATCCGAGGAGACGGTGTGTTCGACACGCTCAAGGCGGTCAGCAAGCTGGTTCTGAAGACGCTGAGCTAGGCGGTAGTATGCGGTGGACCCTTCCCAACATTCTCACGCTCGCGCGCATCTGTCTCACGCCCGTGATCGCCCTGCTGCCGTTCATCCAAGGCTACTGGCCCAAGGTCATCGCGCTGATCATCTTCCTCGCGGCCGGCGCCTCCGATATCCTCGATGGCTACCTGGCGCGCCGGTACCATCAGGTGAGCGAGCTGGGGCAGCTGCTCGACCCGATCGCCGACAAGCTGCTCCTGTTCGCGACGCTCATTCCGATCTTCTGGATGACGAACCATCCCACGATTCTCGTGGACTACCGGATTCCCTGGTGGGGCAGCCTGCCGGTGTGGGTCGCCTTGCTGCTGGTGGGGCGCGAGGTGTCCATGACCGCCTTCCGCTTCTTCGCGAAGCGGCGCGGCGTGGTGATCCCCGCGGTGGGGGCGGGGAAGGCGAAGGCACTCGTGCAGAACATCTTCATCGGCGCGACGATCGCCTGGTTCGCGTGGAAGGATGCGCTGGCGGCGCACCGCTGGGCGGGCTGGTTCCGCAACTTCTGGGACGAATTCCACGGCGCCGTGGTCGCGATCACCCTGGCAGGCGCCGTGCTCCTCACCATCTATTCGCTCGGCGTGTACATCTACCGGTATCGCGCGCTCCTGAAGGGCAGCGGGTGAAGCTGGAGGCCGTGACGATCGGGACCGAGCTGGTACTCGGTCTCACCGTCGATTCGAACGGCGCCGACGTGGGCCGGGTTCTCGCCGCCGCGGGCGTCGAGATCGTGCGCCGCACGACGGTGCCCGACCGAGCGGACGCGATCCGTGCCGCGGTGGGCGAGGCGCTCGACCGTACGGGGTTCGTGCTGACCACCGGCGGGCTCGGGCCCACGAGCGACGACGCGACCAAGACCGTCGTGGCCGGCCTGTTCGGGCGGCGGCTGGTGCTCGATGAAATCCTCCTGGGCGCCCTCGAATCCCGCTTCAAACGCCTCGGGCGCACGCCGATGCCGGCCGCCAACCGCAGCCAGGCCGAGGTGCCCGAAGGGGCGACCGTGCTGCCCAACCCGCGGGGCACGGCGCCGGGACTCTGGCTCGAGGACTCGCGTGGACGCGTGGCCGTCCTGCTCCCCGGCGTCCCCCGCGAGATGCGCGGGCTCCTCGTGGACGAGGTGCTCCCGCGCTTGATCCAGCGTCGCACCGCGGGCGTCCGCGTCGTGCGCTCGCGCACGGTGCGCACGACGGGCGTCCCGGAGTCGGCGCTCGTCGAGCGCATCGGCGCGGTCGAGGAGACGCTCGCCCCCCTGACGCTCGCGTACCTCCCCTCCGTGGCCGGTGTGGATCTGCGCGTGACGGCGTGGGACCTGCCGCCCGCAGAGGCCGACACCCGCCTCGCCCAGGCAGCCGGCCGGTTGACGCAGGTCGCGGGCGAGCACGGCTACGGCGGCGACGACGCCGACCTCGCGGCCGTCGTGCTCGAGCGGCTGCGGCGGGGCCACCAGCGCCTCGGCGTCGCGGAGTCGTGCACGGGAGGCCTGCTCGGAGCGCGGCTGACCGCCATCCCCGGCTCGTCCGACACGCTGGTCGGGTGCGTCGTCGCGTATGCCGACGCCGTGAAGATCGGGCTCCTCAACGTGCCGCTCGCCACCCTGCAAGTGTATGGCGCCGTGTCGGAAGAGACGGTACGCGCCATGGCGGCGGGTGCCCAGAGCCTGTTCACCGTCGACTGCTCGATCGCGGTCACGGGGATCGCGGGCCCGAGCGGTGGCACTCCCGACAAGCCGGTGGGCACCGTCTGGCTGGCCGCGCGGGTCGGCGACGAGACGCGCGCGGTCCGGCGCGTGTTTCCGGGAGACCGCGACGAGGTTCGCCAGCGCGCCGCGCAGGCCGCGCTCGACCTGCTCCGCCGCCAGCTCGGGCCTGCGTGACGCGCGTCGCCGCTCTCCCTCCCTCTCCCCTCGCGCCCTCGCTGCGGGCCCCCGACGGGACGCGCCTCGCCTACGACGTCTACGAGCCGGCGTCCACCCAGCCGCGAGCGGCGATCCTGATGCTGCACGGATGGTCCGACCACGCCGGGCGGTGGCGCAGCACGGCGGAGCGGCTGCGCGATGCGGGGTTCGGCGCCTACGTGCTCGATCAGCGCGGCCACGGCCGCTCGGGTGGGCGGCGCGGACACCTCGCACGGTTCAGCCAGCTGCTCGGCGATCTGCAGACCTTCCGACGCGCCGTGCGTCAGCGCCTCGGCGCCGTGCCCCATGTGCTGCTCGGGCACTCGTTCGGCGCGCTCGTCGTGCTGCGGTATCTTGAGACGCAACCCAGCGACCCCATCGCCGCCGCCATCGTCTCGAGCCCGTGGTTCGCTACGGCCACCACGCCCCCCGCGTGGAAGCTGGTCCTCGCGCGGCTGCTCGCCGACCTGTGGCCCACCGTGCCGGTGGCGGCCGGAATCGACTCGTCGGCGTTGTCACGCGACCCGGCGGTCAATGCCGCCTACGAAGCAGATCCCATGGTGCACGACGTGATCACCCCCGGAGCGTGGCACGAAATCCAGTGGGCGCAACGTGCGGTTCCGGCGGACCAGGAGCGCATCGACACGCCGGTCCTGTTTCTCTTGGCAGGCGAGGACCGCATTGTGGATGCGCACGCCGCGCGCGCCTTCGCCTCGAGCCTCGACGCGCGCGCCCAGGTGGCCTGGTATCCCGAGATGCTCCACGAGGTGCTGCACGATCCGCAGAGCGAGCGCGTCGTCGCCGATATCCTGGCCTTCGTGGCCGCGCAACGTCTCGCATGACCAGGGCTTGGCTGCGGCTCGACCCTGCCAGAACGGCACGTTGGCTGGGCACGCGGTTTGCCCGTGAGCGGACCGATCGATGAGCGACGAGCCCCGTATTCGCCCGGAGAACGAGGAGAACCCGAAGACGGCGGCGTCCGCGCCTTCCCCGGGCGGCGGCGCGCTGCTCGAATCTCCCGAGGCCGCCGTCGAGCGGCTCGCGCGAGAGCTTTCGGACCTGAACGAGCGCCATCTGCGGCTCGCCGCCGAGTACGACAACTTCCGCAAGCGCACGACGCGGGAGCGTACTGAGCTCTGGGGGAGCGCTCAGGCCGACCTCGTGGCGCGACTGGTGGACGCGCTCGACGATCTGGCGCGCTTCGCGCACGTCGATCCCGCTGCGATCAACGCGAAGACGCTTCGCGACGGCGTGGAGATGGTGGAGCGGAAGCTCTGGAAGGAGTTGGAAGCGGCGCGCGTGGAGCGGGTCGACAAGGTGGGCGTCCCGTTCGACCCGGCGGTGCACGAGGCTGTGACGACGTCTCCCACAACCGATCCCGCGCGCGATCACACCGTCGGCGCCGTGCTCCAACCCGGGTACCGGCTCGGCGAGCGCTTGCTCCGCCCGGCGCGCGTCCAGGTGCTGGTCGTGCAGGGCGACCCCAGCTGATGGCGGCGGCCAAGGACTACTATCAACTCCTCGGCGTGTCCGAGACAGCGACGCCGGACGAGATCAAGAAGGCGTTCCGGCGCCTGGCCAAGCAGCACCATCCCGATCGCAATCCCGACAAGCCGCAGTCCGCCGAGCGTTTCAAGGAGATCAATGAAGCGCACGACGTCTTGAGCGATCCTGAAAAGCGCCGCAAGTACGACCAGCTGCGGCGCTACGGCGCCTTCACCACAGGACGCCCGGGGGGAGGAGGAGGGGGACCCCGGACCGGGCCAGGGGCGTTCAGTGATGCCGATGTCTCGGACTTGGGATCGTTCGGCGGGTTCGGGGGACTTGGGGATCTGTTCTCCTCGATCTTCGGGCGGCGCCCGGGGGCTCGAGCGACGGACGACGAGGAAATCGAGACTACGGTCTCGGTCCCATTCCGCGTGGCGGCGCTGGGGGGCCGGGTCCCGGTCACCGTTCCGGTGAGTGAGACCTGCCCGACATGCAGTGGCAGCGGCGCGGCGCCGGGGGCGACGATCTCGACCTGCCCGGAGTGTGGCGGCCGTGGCACCGTCTCGTTTGGTCAAGGGAGCTTCGCGGTGAACCGGCCGTGTCCCGTGTGTCGGGGACGGGGCAAGGTGCCTTCGCAGCGCTGCCCCACCTGTCAGGGCGCGGGCGAGGTGCGGGTGGAGAAACGGCTCATGATCACCGTTCCGCCAGGGACGGACGATGGGACGCGGGTGCGTCTCAAGGGTCAAGGCGCCGGAGCGCGGGGCGACGTGGTGGTCGTGCTCCAGGTCGAACCCGACCGCTTCTTCCGCCGCGAGGGCAACGACGTCGTGTGCGTCGTGCCGATCAACGTGGCGCAGGCGATGCTGGGGTCCAAGGTGAAGGTCAAGACGCTCGACGGCCGGCACGTGGTGCTGCGGATCCCGCCTGGGACGCAGCACGGCCAGCGGTTTCGCATTGCGGGGCAGGGCATCGAGCGCAACGGGCGTCGGGGCGATCAATACGTCGAGGTGCGGGTGTCGATCCCTGAGCACCTCACGCCCGAGCAGGAAGCCGCGCTGCGGGCCTTCGCGGAGAAGACGGGCATCAAGTACTAGGGCTTGCTCGCCATTCGGCGGCATGATAGAGTTACGCCGCCATGACGCACGTCGTCCAGGCTGGAAACAATACGCGAAATTCGACTCCGGGGAGCCGGGCGGCGTAGCGCCACGACCATAGTGGAAGCGCGCCCCCGGTACCAAGCGGTGCTGGGGGTTTTTGCTGGGGGCGGGTGCGCTGACACCTGCCGTATTGGGGTGTAGCTCAATTGGCAGAGCGCCCGGCTGTTAACCGGGAAGTTGGAGGTTCGAGTCCTCCCGCCCCAGCTCTGTGTCACGACGCCACATTGTTGTCCCCGTCCTCACGCTCGCCGCGACGGTGTTCGCGGTGGGGTGCACTCCTGCCGGCAAGTCGCACGGCCCCACGCCCTCCAAGTCGAAGAAGGGCCAGCACGCGGTCGCCGATCCCGCCCCGGCGCGGGACCCCGAGGCCGAGCAGCGGGCCGTCCGGCTCCAGCTGCGGCTGCTCGAACGCGACGCGCAGGTGGCCGATCTGCAGGCGCGACTGGATGACGCGCGGCAGGAGGTCGTGCGCGCGATGGCGAAGCTACAGACCCTGGCCTCGCGCGCGGAAGCGGCATCTGGTATGGCGGAGGCGGAGATTGCCCTCGATTCCCTGAAGGTCGTGGGACAACAGGCGGGACCCTACATCGCTCAGACGGCCCAGCTGCTGCAGATGAGCACGGCCGAGTTCAACAATCAGAACTACGGCGGCGCGCTCTACCTCGCCAACCAGGCCAAGGGCGTAGCGGCGGCCGGTCGGCGGCTCTCGCTGGGCGATCTCGGCACGCCGCGAGCAGGCGAAGTGGTGTTCGCCCTGCCGTTGCGGCTCCAGGCCGTGGGGCGGGGCAACATCCGGTCCGGGCCGGGTACGGGCTTCAAGGTCTTGTACACGGTCGACGCGGGGACGCCTCTCGTGGCGTATTCATTCGTCGATGTATGGGTGCGGGTGAGCCTCGAGGGCGACCGGAACGGGTGGATCGCGGCGAACCTGGTAGGGAAACGGCAGGACTGACGCGCGCTCAGGCGCGCTTCTTGGGGGCTGCTACGGCGGCACGCGCCACCCGATTGCGGCCCTTTTCCTTCGCGTCATACATGGCCGTGTCGGCTGAGCGGATGAGCGCCTCGGGCGTCTCGCCATGGGTCGGGAACTCGGCCACCCCGATGCTCACGGTGATCTTCCCTCCCTGAAATACCTCTGTCGCCAGCCGGGTGCGAATGCGATCCGTCACGGCCTGGGCGCCATCGAGGCCGGTCTCGGACAACACCACGATGAACTCCTCGCCGCCGTAGCGGGCCGCGCAGTCGACTTCGCGAATCGATCCCTGCAGCGCCGCGGCCACTCGCGCGAGGGCCTCATCCCCGGCCAGGTGACCGAACGCGTCGTTGTACTTCTTGAAGTTGTCTACGTCCACCATCAATACCGTCGCCGGATTCCGATGACGGCGGCATCGCCCGAGCTCGATGGTGAGCGCCTCCATCAGGTACCGGCGATTGTGGAGTTTGGTGAGCGGATCGGTGACGGACAGCCGCTCCAGCTCGGCCCGTCCTTCGCGCAGGCGGTTGACCATGTTGTTGAAGACTTCGGTGAGGTAGCCGACCTCACCCCCGCTCGTCACCGGCAGGTCCACGTCGAGGTTGCCGCTGGCCACGAGGGCGGCGCCCTGCGTGAGGCGGTTCAAGGGCCGGACGATGAGCAGGCCGAGGAAATAGGCAAGCAATCCGACGCCGATCAACAGCGCCGTGACGATCATCGCCGTCTCGTTCCGCAGCCGGATCACCTGGCGGTACGCCTCCACCACCGGGACTTCCCCGACGACCGACCAATTCAGGCGCGGCACGCGTCGCAGCGTCCCGACGACCCGGGACTGATCGAGCCCACGGTATTCGACGTTCTCGCCTTCGTCCCGCATCAACGCCCGCGTCGTCCCCGTCGGGAGCGCGGTGCGCATCGGCTTCGTGGAGCCGGTGAGGCTGCTCGTCACCACCCGGCCGTCGTTCGTGATCACGTACAACGCACCGGAGGGCACCGGCGCGAAGCGCTTCAGGATGTGGTCCACCCCGCCCAGGTTCAGCTTGGCTGCGAGCGCGCCGAGCAGCCGCCCGCCGGATTGCCGGATCGGAACGGCGACGACCTCAATCGCTCTGCCGGCCGCCTGATCCCAGTAGACGTCGCCCACGGTCGGGTTGCCGGCGCTGACGTCCGTGTACCAGGAGTGCGGGAGCGTGAGCGCGGTGGCCTTGGCCGGGTTCGACGCCACCACGTGCCCCTCGCGGTCCACGACAAGGAGGGCCTCGTAGTCGGCGAAGCGTTCGCGGACCGAGGAGAGGTAATCCGTCAGGCGGCGGGGGCTGCGGCGCTCCGCTGTGGAGGCGCGGGCGAGATTCTCCGTGACCTCATACGAGCTCGCGAACACGCGCAGATCGTACAATCGCTCCTTGAGCCAGAGATCGATCTCGCGCTGCGTCTCCGAGCTGACGGTCTGCAGCTGGCCGTTGATCTTCTCTTCGAGCGAGCGCTTGTTCTGGACGTACGACACCCAGGCCGTCGACAGGGAAGGAATGAGGGTAGCCAGAACGGCGAATGCGACGAGCTTGCTGCTGATACGCTCGAGCCGCAGCGCTTGCAGGTACTTGGATATGATCGCTTCCCAGGACCGCAAAAAACCCTCCCTCCGGGGCACCGCAAGATTCACTTCTCACAGAATCGCGCAAGCCGCTTCTGGGGAGGGGGGAGGAACAGGCGAACGCGAGCGAGGAACCTCATCGCGTTACCGACCAACGACTTACGGCCTTGGCTCGGGAGCGCCCCGCCGGGGCGCCCCGAGCCGAAACTGCCGTTACTGGTTCGGCGGCGGCGGGGCCGGCGCCGCGGCGGGTGCCGGAGCCGGTGCCGCGGCGGCGTTGACCGAGAAGTCGAGCCGCTTGAGTACCGCTCCTGCGGCATCCCGCACTTCGACGTGCCAGGGACCAGTCCAGTCCGCCGGCACGCTCTTCCGGCTCCAGGTGCGCCAGGGGGAACCGCCGACCTGGAGCTCCATGTCGCCAACCTGCGTGTCGCCATGGAACCAGACGTGGTGCACCGCGGCGCCGCCCGCCGCGCCGCTGATCTTGGTCCAGCACACGAGCGATCCGACGCTTGCCGGGAAGGCGGACCCCGTATCCTGCGGAACGCGATCCACGACGGATGTGCCGATGGCGGCCTCGACGACGCTGAGCATCGGGGCCGGTGCTGCGGCAGGGGCCGCCGCGGCGGGCGCCGGCATTGCACCGGTGGAATCCTGGGCGCGCAACGCGCCGGGCACCGCGAGCGCGAGCGCCAGCATGCAAGTGAGGTATCTCATGGGTTCACTCCGTTGTTTGACTTCGGCTGTTGTACGGCGTGGCGCGCGCGGAGTTCCAGCCAGGTCCCGAGCATGGCAGCGAGCAGGGTCCCCAGAGCCGTTCCGGCGCTTTGGATGAGCAGTTGGTACTCGAGCTGGCGCCCATGGCACTTCGCCGCGAAGACGGGGCCAACCATCTGCACGCACGAGCCCTGCACGAGCGTGAACGCGAAGGCCGCGGCGAGGCCAAGCGCGAGCGGCAGAGCGGCGACGACCAGGTGCCGAGCGAAGGTTTTCATGAGGCGCGCATCACGTAAAGGAAGACATAGTTGTAGATGCCGGTGAGGAGCGCAAGACACCACACCAGCACCACGTAGAGGCCGCTCTGCCGGTGCAGCCGACGCCACGGCGGCACCGCGCGGCTCGCGAGCTGCCAGGCGATCCCCGCGAAGGCGGCGACGGCGAACGCCACATGCACCTTGAAGAACGGCAGGGCGGCGAGCGCCGCACGCCGCGGCCCCGGCGCCAGGAAGAACGTAAAGCCGCTGAACACCGCGAGCTCGATCACCGCGCTCGCGAGCATCAGACGCGCGTGGAGCGAGCGCCGGCCGCCCCGGACCCGGGTGGCCGCGAACACGAGGAGGGGCGGCCCCCCGATCCCCCAGAGGAGGCCGGCCAGCGCCGGGACGGGCGCGTGGGACATCACGCGGCGGCGCCGCCGCGCAGCCAGTACCGGTCGACGATCAGGGCCAGCAGCAGCGCGAGCCCGCCCCACGTGTAGATCGAGTGCTCGAGCAGGACGCCGCGCAGGCTGCCCGACCAGACCGTGAGCACGCCGGACGTCGCGATTGCGGCGGCGAAGAGGCCGATCGAGCGACCGCGCGAGCCCTGGTCCACGCGCGAGAGGGCCGTGAGCCACGCCGGCAAGGCCAGCAGGTAGTAGTGCTCCCAGGCAAGGGGCGAGAGCAGCACCATCAGCAGCGCCACGATACCCAGGTCGTCGAGGGGATCTCCGGACCGCCGCAAGGCGACCGCGACCAGACCGAGGAGCGCGAGCTCGAGCGTCATGACACCGGCCGCCGGGAGCCCCAGGCGCCCGAGCAGCGCGGGCAGAGACTGGTTACGTGGATGCGCCACCCACACACCCGCCGCAGAGCTCGCGAACCAGTGCTGAGCGCTGGTCAGGGCATTCGGTATGCCGGCCGGCAGGAGCGCGAGGGCGCTCAGGGCGACCGCGAGGCTCGTGCCCCAGGCGACGGCACGCCAGCGGCGCCGGTAGGCCGCGTACACGAGCAGCAGGACGGGAAACGCCTTGAGCGCGGTCGCGAGACCAAGCCAGCTCCCGGCGCGCGCGTCGCGCCCGCGCGAGAGATCGAACCCAGCCGCCACCACCAGTGCCAGCAGTACGGCGTTCAAGTTCAGGTAATCGAAGGTGGTCTGAAGGGGCACGGCCACGGCGGCCACCGCGGTAGCCAGGTAGGGCCGGCCTGCCCGGCCGAGGCGCGCGATGGTCCAGACGAGACACGCGATGCTGACCAGAGAGTACAGGCCCTTGGCGAGCGGCATGCTCCATCGCGCGACCAGCGCGAAGGGCGTCAGGGCGGCAATGGCGAACGGCGGCCACCACACGCCGATGCCCGGAGCTTCCCCGTACAGTGGCCGGCCCGCGAGCAACAGTTGGGCGGCGTTGATGTGGATCTCAGCGTCGATGCCCTTGTGGATGCCCACCGGGATCGCGTGCGCCGCGAAGACGATGCTCAGCGCCGCGAGAAGCCATCCCCGCGCCGTCATCCCCCAGGGGCCGCTGCCCGGCGGCGCCTGATCCGCCATCTGGATCGAGGAGGTCACGTGAGTGAGGGCGCCGGTCCGGCCGTCTGCTGCTGCAGCCGCTCAACGAGCAGGACCGCGAGCAACAACAGGCCGCCCCACGCGAAGAGCGAATGCATCTGGAGGACGACTCTCGAAGGGTACGACCAGACCGTCAGCAGACCGGACGTCGCCACGGCGGCGACGACCAGCATGGTCCGCACCCAGGGAGGGCGCGCGGCCGGTGCCCGGGCGATGACCCCGATCCACGCGGGCAGCGCGAGGAAGTAGTAATGAATCCACGCGATCGGTGACACGATGACGGCGAGGAGGGTCACGATGGCCAGGTCGTGCTCCAGGTCGTGCCCGGGGCTCGAACGGCGCAGCACGAGGGCGGCCACGCCGACGAGCGCCAGGTCGGCCGCGAGCGCCCACGGATGGGGGATGCCGGCCCGGCCCAGCAGGGCCAGCAGGGATTGGTTGCGCCGCACCAACACCCAGGCCCCGGTGTTGGACTGCGTCAGCCATTCCTCTCCGCTGGCGATCGCGCCCGGGATGCCAAGCGGCAGCAGGGCCAGCAGGCTCAGCATGAGGGCCACGCTCGCCCCGGAGATCGCCGTGCGCCAGCGGCCCCGGTAGGCGGCGAAGAGCAAGAGCAACGCGGGAAACACCTTGAGGGCTGTAGCGATCCCGAGCCAGACGCCTGCCCGAACGTCGCGGTTCCGGGAAAGATCGAGCGTCGCCGCAACGATCAGCGCCAGAAGTACGGTGTTCCAGTTCAGCCACTCGAAATTGGTCTCGAGCGGCACGGCAACGGCGGCAATGGCCCAGGTCAGCTGGGCTCCTCGCACGTATTCGAAACGGAGCAGGGTCCACGCGAGGCAGGCGACACCCACGAGGGCAAACGCGCCCTTCGCGAGTGGCAGACTCAGTCGCGCCATGAGCGCGAAAGGCGTCAGGGTGAAGAGCGCGAGCGGCGGCCACCATAGCCCGACCGCGGCGGGCTCCGCGTAGGGTGGCTGGCCCGCGATAAGCCGCTCAATGTGTGGAAGGTGGTTCTCGAAGTCGGCCCCGTTGTGACTGGCGATCGGGACCACTGCGGCGGCGTACAGGACGCTCAAGCCAATCAGGATCGATGTGCGGCTCGTCAACGCGCCCATGCCGCCCCCGCCAGGGCGAGCCACCCCGCGAGGAAGCAGAGGCCGCCGAGGGGGGTGATGGCGCCGAACCACCGGGTGCCGGTCAGGGCGAGAGCGTAGAGGCTACCGGAAAAGAGCAGGGTACCGGCCACGAAGAGCCAGCCGGCGGCCCGGGCGGCAGGGGAGGGCCAGCGGGCCACGGCGAAGGCCACGGCGATGAGCGCGAGCGCGTGATACATCTGGTAGCGCGCCGCCGTTTCGAACACGGCCAGCAGGTCGGGGCTGAGCCTTTGGCGCAGCAGATGCGCTCCGAACGCCCCCGCGGCCACGGCGACGAACGCCGAGAGGGCGCCGACGACGGCCCAGGCGCGTTCCATCAATCGACGCGGCGGCCCGGGACCTCGACGCGCCGGATGTGCTCGATGCGGCCGCTGCCCCCCACGAAGGTAGACGCGAGCCAGCCCGTGAGCCCGACGACGATCGAAGCGAGAATCGCGGCGCCGAGCCCGCTCAATCCGAATCCCGGGACGACCCACGCGACGAGCGCGAGCGACATGCCGTTCACCACCAGGATGAACAGCCCCAGCGTGACGAGGGTGAGTGGCAGCGTGAGCAGGAGGATGAGGGGCCGGATGATCGCGTTCACGAAGCCCAGAACCAGCGCGGCGGCGAGGAGCGAGCCTGGCCCGCGAATCGTCACGCCGGGAACGATCGTGGCCGCGAGCCACAGCCCGAGGGCCGTGATGAGCAGCCGGAAGAAGAAGCCCTTCATCGGCTGTTCCACGCCTCGAGGTTGCGGTCGAGCTGCCGGGCATGTTTCTCGAGGTGCGCCGCGTAGATGGCCAGCCAGTCTTCGGCGGCGTAGGTCCCCGACTCGGTGTGATGGCCGACGCGCGTCCAGTCGAGATCCGTCATGCGCCTGAGCAGCGGCACGGTGCCCGCGCGCACCGCTTCCACCGTGGCCAGGGAGTGCTCGATGGGCAGCGTGTGATAGTCCAGGACCTGGGCCCAGCGGTCCTGGTCGTAGCCTTGAATCACGGGCTGCGGCTCCGCGAGCAGATACCGCAGCCTCCCATACGCGTTGGTCTCCGAGTCACCGCAGTGCACGACGATCTCATGCGCGGACCAGCGGCCGGGCGCGGGGCGCCATTGGAGGGCCTCCCGCGGAATCTTGGCCAGCGCGCGCTTGAGGAGTGCGGGCCCCTCAGCGTACCGGTCGATGAGCTTGGCGCGCTCCTGGGGCGTGAAGGGCATGGCGAAACCTACTGCGCGGGCATCCGCCGGGCTACCAATTGCGCCGTGACGCCGGGCTTCACCTGTATCCCAAGCCGCGAATCGAACAGCAAGGCACCACGCAGTGTGTCATCGGTGGGTCTGCCGGCGAGCGTGGCGCCGATGCCGCCGAACGGTCCGAGATCGGCAGGCCAGCCGTAGATGAATGCCTCTCCACCCTCCGCGGCCCAGGTGACGGCGAACGTGTCCGCGCGCGGCACCGCGAACACCAGCGCGCCGCGCAGCCGGCACGTCGTTCCAGTCTGCACGCGCTCGCTATCGAGCAGGAGAGCGACCAGCGTGAACCGGTCGCCCATTTCAGGAAGGGTGAGGGTGTCCGCGCGCGTCACCCGCCATCGGCCGACGTAGGAATGTGACGCGCGCAGCATGCGCTCCGCGGCCGGCGCGGCGCACGGGCTCGACGGCGCGCACGCGCCCGACGCGAGCGAGAGAACGCATGCCGCCGCTCGCGCCGGCCGCGCCCAGCGTGAGCGCGCGCTCGTCAGGGCTCGGTCGATTCGGCCGCGTGAATCCCGCCGCTCGTGGCGTCCGCCGCGCGCATCGCCGCGCCGACACCACTCGCCCCGGGAATCCCGGAGGTCGACAGCATCTCGTGGCGCTGGCGCTCCGTGAGGGTATCGGTCGTGCCCGTGGCCGCAGCCGCACTCCGATCGGGCTGCTTTTCGCAGGCCGCGAGGGCCAGGGTCGAGACGAGCGACAAGAGAGAGAGTGTGCGGTACCGGATCATATGGACCTCACGTTGTGGCTCACGGGGCTCGCGGTGCGTGGCGCAGCGCGAGCCCGTAGGCGACGATGTTGACCAGCACAACCAGACTTCCGAGCACCATCTGCTTGGGTGGTGTCAGCCCCGCGGGATACAGCGTGGGGACGACATAGTGCTCGACAAAGCCTCCAGCGTACCCGGCGACCCCCGCGCGGGCCCGCAGCGCGTTCTCGAGGGGCGTGAGGGGACAGATCCATCCCCCGTACTCGATCGCCGCGCCCCAGACCGCCGCGGGCACGTGCGCCCACGCCACCCACCACCATCTCCACACCAGGAATCCCCCGAGCACCACGAACGCCACGAACAGCGCGTGCGCGAGTACCACGAGGTCGGCGAGGAGACGGTAGACCATTCGTGCCGCCAGACCTATACAAGAAAACACCCCGCCGGGCCAGAGCCCGGCGGGGGATCACTGCACAACCCACACGCATGCTCCGAGGGACCGGTCAGAATCCCAGGACGTTCTGCGCGGGCGCAAACACGTCGTTCAGCTGAGAAGCGAGATTGGCAGCCGCCAGGAACAGATACGTCAACGCGGTCCGCTCGTTGGTGGTCAGCTCGCCGCCACCGCTGTGCGTGATGACCGGGTTATCGGTCGACCCCGTAACCGTCGCGATCGTGTGGCCGTTGATGCGGAACGTCAGGTCAATCGTCGCGCTCAAGTCGGCGTCCGAGATGCCGAGGGTCCCCGACATCGAGACCGTCTCACGCGGCCCGGTAAACGTGAAGTTGATGGCGAGCGTGGTGGTCGTCCCATTGTCCGACGCGGTCACCGCCTCCTGCACCGTCACCTGCGGATTGTTCAGGCTGTAGTTGCTGGTAAACGTGACGGACGACTGGGTGCCCGCGATGGTCACCGTGAACGTGAGCGTCTTGTTGAAGACCGGCCCGAGGCCATTCGACACGAAGCCCGTGACACTGGCGTTGAAGCTCGCGCTGTTCCCCGACCCGGTGAACGTGTAGTCGAGGTAGGTGGTCTGACCGCTGTTGCTCTTGATCTGGATATGCAGCACCGCGACGTTGCCGGTGCCCTCGTCCATGAAGTCGGCGTAGCCCACCTGGTTCAGCGGAATGACGGGATGCCCCGATGCGTTCACTTCGTAGAGCAGGAACCGCACACCGTTCGTGGGCCCCCCGGTGGTGGCGACGCGCACGTACTGGCTCGAGCCCGTATCCCAGCCGAACACCCAGCCCAGGGTGCTGTCGGGGAAGAGACCGGTGGCCGCGGCCGTCGCGAACGCAGGCACGACCTGCTTCAGCGCCTGCGACTGGCGCGCAAGAGCGGCATAACGATCTCTTCCCGGCTGCGCGAGCGACATGGTGCGGACGGCCCCGGCGATTCTGCTCACCGGGGGCGCGAGCTGGATGTTGGCGGTGAGGGACTGAAAGCTCGCGACCGCGGGGGCGCCGAGCGCACTGTCGAGTGCGGCGGCCTGCGACGCGGTGGCCATGGGATCGGAGAACGTCGGAGCGGTGGATTCGCTGCATGCGCCGAGCACCAACGTCGCCCCGAGCGCCAGCCCCACCAGGACTCTGATGTGAGACCGCATGCGTGTGCCTCCAGACAGGATGGGCTAGGGCGCGCCAAGTTTTGCCAACAGCGAGGGCCCGAACATCATCCGTCCGGGCCCTGGCGGCTGTGATGCGCGACACGTCGGGGGTGGGTCTAGGCTATGAGACCGCCGCCCAGCAACTTGCCGTCCGCATCGTACAGCACACCCGACTGCCCGGGCGTGATGGCCCGCACCGGCTCGAGCAACTTGAGCGCGAGTGCGCCCGGTCCCCGGGCATGAACTGTGCCCGGTACGGCCGGCGCGCGATACCGGCACTGCACCCACACCTCGTCGCCGACGTCGAGCGGCGGGACGAGCCAGTTGACCTCGCCAAGCGACACGTCGTGTCCGAACAGCGCGTCGCCCGGTCCGATGACCACCTCGCGCGTCTCGGGCCGGATGCCCACGACGTACATGGGCTCGGCGAACCCTCCGGGAAGCCCGCGGCGCTGGCCGATGGTGTAGCGCGCGAACCCGCCGTGCTCGCCCACGATCTCGCCCGCCGCGGTCACGAGCGGCCCGGGCGCGAGCGCCGGCGCGTCGGCGGGCAGATGGCGCTCGAGCACGCCGACGTAGTCGTCGTCGGGAACGAAGCAGATCTCGACGGACTCCGCCTTCTCAGCCGTGGCCAGTCCGAGCTGGCGGGCGACGTTCCGTGTCTCCTGCTTCGTGAGCGCGCCGACCGGTGCGAGCATGCGCGCGACCACCGCGCGATCGATGCCCCAGAGGAAATACGACTGGTCCTTGGCGGCGTCGCGGCCGCGGTAGAGCGCGCCGTTCCGCGGCACGACGTAGTGGCCGGTCGCGAGGTAGTCGCACTCGAGCGCGTCGGCGTGGTGCAGGAGATCGCGAAACTTGGTGAACGAGTTGCAGCGCACGCAGGGAATCGGCGTGCGGCCCCGCGCGTACTCAGCGACGAAATCCGCGATCACGTCCCGCCCGAAGCGATCTTCCAGATTCAGCACGTAGTGCGGGATGCCGAGCTTGTGGGCGACGAGTCGCGCGTCGGTGATGGAGTCGAGCGAGCAACAGGGGCGATCGGGGACGTTGTCGCCGTAGCAGAACAGCTTCATGGTCGCGCCGACGACCTCGTAGCCGGCCTCGACGAGCAACGCTGCGGCGACGGAGCTGTCCACGCCGCCGGACATGGCAACGAGAACGCGCGCGCTCACCTGTGTAACACCGCCGCCAGCGCCCGAACCTTCTCGACGATCTTCGGGAAGGCCTCGATCACCGCGTCGACGTCCTCCGCGGTGTTCGTCCGGCCGAACGAGAAGCGCAGGGCTCCGGCCGCGAGCTCGGGCGGCACGCCCATCGCCGTGAGCACGTGCGACGGCTCGACCATGCCGGTGGTGCAGGCGGACCCGGACGAACACGCGATGCCCGCGAGGTCCAGGTGCATCAGCATCGCTTCGCTGTCCGTTCCCGGGATCGAGACATTGGACACATGCGGCGCGCGTGCGGTCTGCCAGGCGTTGATGACGGCGTCCGGCACGATCGCGAGCAGGCGCCGCTCGAAGTCGTCGCGCAGGGCCGTGAGGCGCGCCGCCAGCGCGGCCTGCTCCGCCGCCGCCAGCTCGACCGCCTTCGCGAGCGCCACGATGCCGGGGACGTTCTCGGTCCCGGGCCGCAGGCCGAACTGCTGGCCGCCGCCGTGAATGATCGGCGCCACCGCGCGCCGGTCGCGCACGATCAGCGCCCCGGTCCCCTTCGGGGCGCCGAGCTTGTGGCCGGAAATGGTCAGGAGCGTGCACCCGATCTCGCGCACCGACACCGGCAGCTTGCCGAATGCCTGGACCGCGTCGGTGTGGAACGGGACACCCGCCTCGCGGCAGCGCGCCGCGATGCGTGCGACGGGCTGGACCGTTCCCACTTCGTTGTTCACCCACATCACGCTCACCACGGCGACGCCCGCGGCGAGCGCCTCAGTGAGCGCCGCGTCTGCCACCACGCCGGATGCATCGACGGGCAGCGTCCGTGCCTCGCCGCCGAGCTCCGCGACGAACTGAGCGGCCGCGAGCACCGCCTTGTGCTCCACCGCCGACACGGCGACGCGGAACGGGCGGCCGCGCGCGCGCGCCGCGAGCGCCGCGCCGACCACGGCCAGGTTGTCAGCTTCGGTTCCGCCGGACGTGAAGATGACCTGGTTGGGCTCGGCGTCGAGCGCCGCCGCGATGGTGCGCTTCGCTTCCTCGACCGCCGCGCGCGCGATGCGCCCGACCCCGTGCGCAGACGAGGGATTGCCGAAGCCCTCGGAGCCCAGCACGGAAAGCATGGCGTCGCGGACTTCGGGGCGGACGGCGGTGGACGCGGCGTTGTCGAGGTACACCAGACGCTTGGCCATCTCGCGGGAATCTAAAGACTAGAGGGAGGCCACGCCAAGCTGGAGCACGTCATCGACTTCCAGGGTTTCATAGCAGAAGAACGGCTCGCCGTAGGCTTTCCGGATCAGCGAGCCATAGTGGGCGGACTGGACGCGTATCAGATCGTACAGGTTCTCGCCGGTGGGAAAGATCTCGCCCGCGGCTTTCGCGCCGTCGAACTGGGACGCGTAACAGCGCACGGCCTCGAGCTTCGCCTCGAAGCAGTCGGAGATATCGACCACGAACGACGGTTTGACGGGGTCCTCGCGGTACGCGAGGGCGTAGAGCACCTTGTGCGGCCGGTGCGGGTCGCCAGGCGCGTCGTAGCGTGCCAGACCCGCGAGGTAGCAGGCGTCGCGTCCGAGCTCGGACGCGACGCGATGATCGGGATGACGGCCGACGGGATAGGGGAGAATCACCACGCGCGGCTGCGTGGCGCGGATCAAGTCGACCACACGGCGTCGCGACGGGTCGTCGTTCATCAGATGAGCATCGCGCAGCTCGGCATTCAGCCGAACCGTGACGCCAAGCACCTGCGCCGCGCGGGCCGCCTCGGCGGCCCGGGTGGCCGCATCGCCGCGCGTCCCCGCCTCGCCCTGCGTCAAATCGATAATGCCCGTGCGGCGCCCCGCGCGAGCGGTCTTCGCGAGAGTCCCGCCGCACGTCAGCTCGACGTCGTCACGGTGCGCCGCGATGGCGAGGAGGTCGACTGGCTGCGTCACGATGGAAAGATAGCCGGCCTTGACGGAGGTGGACCGCAGGTGCAGCGTTGCGAGGTCCCCGCCTCTCTACCCTTCAAAAATAAAGGAGGACTTGTGCGTCCTCCAACGCTGACGATTGTTGCTGCAATCTCCGCACTCTGGGCGTGCTCGTCGGCGTCCACTCAGGCCGCGAAGCCTCCCGTCGCTGCTCCCGCCAATGAGGTCGTGATCCTGGACTACAAGTTCAAGCCGGTTACCATGACGGTCGCGGTCGGAACCACCGTCACATGGTTCAATCAGGACATCGCGCCGCACACCGCCACCCACCGCAGCTTCGGTGACGAAGCGTTCGATTCGGGCAGCCTGGGCCACCTCAAGACCTACGTCCATACCTTCGGCACGGCGGGCAGATACGACTACATCTGCATCTTCCACCAGGGCATGGCGGGTACGATCGTCGTGCAATAGACCGAGGCGTTCCAGCCTAGCGGCGGCGACCGCCGCCGCCGCGCCCCCCGCCCCCACGCATGCCGCCGTAGCTGCCGCTCATGCTGCCGCGGGTACTACTACTGCTGCCGCGGTATTGTCCCTGACCCTGGGCGCGCGCATTGCCGCTCTGCCGCGCGGCCGCGTCGCGGTTCAAGTCATTGGTCGTGGCAGACGGCGGTCTGGTGGACGGTTGCGTTCCGGGTTTGGCGGCCGCGCCGCCGCCAGCGCCTTGAGCGGGCCGTTGGCCAGCGGCGCCCCCCTGGCTCGGGAGCTGGCCGGCCGTATTGCCTCCGCCACCGACTTGGTTCCAGCTTCCGTCGCTGCCCTTTTTGTAGACGTTGCCGTCGCGTCCCGCGTACACATCGCCGCTGCCGGTTCTGACGACGCCGCCTGACCCTTCCGGACCAGTGCGGCGCACAGCGGCGCCGCCGTTGCTTGTACGCGCGCCGCTCGTGGTGGTCCCGCTGCGATAGTCGGTCTTGTGGGCGGTCTGAACCCAGCTGTCGCCCCGCTTGACAGTGCTCGATCCCCAGTTGCCGTAGACGTTGCTGCCCTGCCGAGTGGACGCGGCCGTCCCGGTGCGGGGATTGTACGCCTGGGCGGTCGCGCGCGAGCCGTAGGGCCCGTAAGCCGCGGCGCCGCGCTTATACGTTCCCGTGGTCGGGTTGTAGCTCGCGCCGTAGCCAGCGCCACCGTACGGCCCGTACACTCGCGTCCCCCGACCGTACGCTCCGGTGTACGGGTTGTACCACGCGCCGAACCCGTACGTCATCGGGTAGCCGTAGTAGGCGTGCCCGTACGCGTAGGGTGGGTAGTACCAGCCCGATCCATACACGGCGACACCCCACGCGATCATGATGCCGGTGTATCCCGCGGCGTACGCACAGGTGACGTACGGGTCGGACGGGTTGGTCTGTTGCACCGTCACATAGGTGACGTTGTACGCGGGAGAGCTCGGCGGGATGTCGTAGATCTCCTTCGGCACGGACGTCGCCACCTGCCACTCACCGGTGGGCTGCTTCGACACGAACCACACGCCCTGGAAGCACATGTAGTAGGTGTCGCCGACCTTGAGGATGTCCTTGTCGGTGTTGACCGCGCGGGACACCTGGGTGCCCGAAATCTTCTCGAATTTCGGGTCACCGTTGTAGACGACCGCGGGTGGCTTGGTGTCTTTGATGCTCACCTGGGCGGTCGTGGGAATCTGAGCGAGCAGCACTGCTTCCACGGCCTGAGGCGTGCCCGGTATCGACGCCAGGACGCGAGACCGCGGGTGGTCGACGGGAATCTTCTTGAAGTCCGCCGGCAGCTTGAGCGACGCGAAGGTCCACGGCCCGTCCATGTCCGGGGCCCAGAACCAGCGACCGGCCACGCAGATGTAGTAGGGCCCCTTTTCCTTTTCGCCGAGCTCGAAGAGGTCGCTTTCGGTGTTGCTCACCCACAGGAGCCTCGTGTTCTTGATCGGCTCGAACTTCGGGTCGCCGTCGAACGCGATCAGCTCGGCGGGCTTCAGGCTCACGAAGACGACTAGATCGTCGCTCGCGCGCTTGCCCGGCACGTTCTTCCTGACCTCAGCCCAGTTGCTGTCGGCAGGGAAGTTCTTGAACGTCTCCGGCAGCTTCTTCACCGGTACCCAGGGCCCCTTGAGTGTGGGCGCCGTCATCCACACCTCCAGATAGCGGAGGTAGAGCGTGTCGCCCGAGGCTTGTTTGAAGAGATCCCAGTTCGTGTTGACGGCGTAGCTCAGATCCACGCCGGTGACCGGGCTCCAGATCGGTTCACCGTCGAGATTGACGAGGATCGCCGGTTTCGAGCTGTAGAAGATGGGCGGCGGATCGGCCTTGAGCCCCTCAGCGTTCTTGATCACGATCTGGCTCTTGTCCACTCCGGCCAATGCCCGGTCGAGGCTCATGATGCGCTCGCTATCGGGGAGCACATCCATGAGGTCCATCAGGAGCTGCTGGAGCTGGTCTTTTGTGAGCTTCTTGAAATTGATGTTCGTGATCTTGAAGTCGGAGAAATGCACCAGCCGATCCGGGACGGATACGTCGGTGCTCGCCTCGATCCTGATGGTGCCGAGCGCCGGCTCCTGGGCTCCCTTGGCCTGATACGCCACGGCCGACCATGCGACGACGTAGCGTTGCTCCTCCCAGGATGCGATCTGGGGCTGATAGATCACCGCGGTGCCCCCGTGGGCCAGATCGTAGGCTCGGGGCCATCCTGGGTCAGCCGGGGCAACCGAGTCGCCGGGCTCGCTGTCGGGTTCCTGGGCAATCGCCTGCGGGACCGGGGCCGTCGGCGCGGCGGCCGGTTGCGGGGCGGGTGCCTGCACGGCCGGATGGTGCGCGGAATCGGGCTGCTGCGCCGCCAGGGGCGGCCGCGCCGCGAGGAGCAGGCCGAGCAGCGGGAGTACGAGACCGGGGGTAGGACGGAGTGCCATCATGACCGAATACTATGAGAGCCGGCCCATATAGCGAGTATTAGACCTTGGTAGTAGGCGCCGAAGATGGCCGTCCTACTCGTACCGCAACGCCTCAACGGGATCGAGCCGGGCTGCCCGCGCCGCCGGGGCGATGCCGAAGATCAGGCCTATCAGGATGGCAATGGCGCACGCCGCGAAGGCACTCCACACCGGAACGCGCGTATCGAACTTGAACACCAGCTCGATGGCCTGGCTCATGGCCACGCCCACCGCCACCCCGATGATGCCGCCAACCAGCGTCAGCGTGGCGGCCTCGACCAGGAACTGCCAGAGAATCTCGCGGCGCGTGGCCCCGAGCGCCTTACGCACGCCGATCTCGCGGGTGCGGCTCGTGACCGACACCATCATGATCGCCATGACGCCGATCCCTCCAACGAGCAGCGCGACGCTCGAGAGCACGAGCATGATCAGGAAGAACACCGCGGTGAGCTGGTTGAACACATCGAGAATCTGGTCCTGCGTGATCAGATCGAAGCTGTTCGGATCGCCCGTGCCGATACCCCGCATGCGACGCAGCACGATGGTCACTTCCTCCTCGGCGCGAGCCACGCTCACGCCTTCCGCCGGCTTGACCACGATCCAGAGGGCATTCGTCTCGTCATAGCGGAACGATCGGCGCGCGGCTTCGAACGGGATGATCGCGGCGATCTCCTGGCTCGGCGGCTCGAAGATGTTCTCCGGATTTTGATAGAGCCCGACGACCCGGAAGGGGCGGTCAGAGATGCGCAGGTAGCGGCCCAGGGGCTCGAGCCGCCCGAACAGCTTGTCGGCGAACTTGCGCTCGAGCACGACGACCGGCTCGCCGGCGCGGACTTCCGCCTCCGTGAAGAAGCGCCCGTCGAGCAGGGTGCCCCCCTGGATCTCCATGTAGTGCTCGTCCGCACCGAACACGGTGAGCATCTGGGTATGCACGCCTTCGTACTCCAGGCGCTGGAACAGCTGCACCCAGATGCCGGCGTAGCGAATGTCGGGGAGCTGGGCGATCGCGGCCGCCTCAGCGGGCTGCATGACGGGGCGGAGGCGGACCTCCTTCGGCAGGCTCTCGGGATTGAGCGGCGTGGACGAGAAGAACCGCAGGACGTAGAACGTCTTGGGTCCCGCGACCTCGATCGTGTTCAGGATCTGATCGCGGATGCCCTGGACGATGGAGGCCATCGCCATCACCGTCGCGACGCCGATCACGACGCCCAGAATCGTGAGGGCGGACCGCAGCTTGTTGATCCGGAGCTGGTCGAGCGCGAGGAGCCATCCCTCGCCGATGGTGTGAAGCGTCATGATTCGGCGCGGAGCGCTTCGACGGGATCGAGGCGGGCGGCGCGGGTGGCCGGATACACACCGAATACGACGCCGACGCCCGCGCCCAGCCCGAGCGCCACGGCGACCGACCAGAGGGTCACGCGGGCCGGGAGCGGGGACGTGGCCGCGATCACGCCCGCGAGCCCGGCGCCCGCGATGAGACCCAGCACGCCGCCCAGGAGCGCGAGGGTGAGCGACTCCGCGAGAAACTGGCGGCGGATGTCGCGGCGCGTGGCGCCGAGCGACTTGCGAATGCCGATTTCGTGGGTGCGCTCGGTCACGCTCATCAGCATGATGTTCATGATCACGATCCCGCCCACCACGATGCCGATCGCCACGACCGCCGGGATCACGGTAAACAACACGCGGGTGAGCTTCTTCCAGAAACTCACCAGCGCCTCGGCCGTGTCGACCGTGAAATCGTTGGGCTGCCCGGGGCGCAGCCGGTGCGCGATGCGCATCGCCTCCTCGGCGCGCTGCATGCCGTCCTGCACGAGTGCGGCCTCGGGCATCTTCACCGAGATGACGGTCGTCTTGCGCCGGCCGTATATGGCCTCGAAGCTCGACAATGGGAGCATCACGAACCCGTCCCACGACTGGCCCAGCACGGTACCCTTCTTCGCGATCACGCCCTTGATCGTGAACTGCTGGCCCATGATGCGGATGTGCTGGCCGACGGCGAGCCCCGGGGAGGGGAAGAGCTTCTCGTAGACGTCCCACCCGAGCACCACCACCGGCCGGCGCTCCCGTACATCGATGTCCGACAGCGGACTGCCCGCGGCGAACTGGTAGTCCTGGACCACCTGGAAAGGCGCCGTCACGCCGAACACGAAGACGTCGCCCACGGTCTGGTTGCGCCAGAGGATGTCGGCCTGCGGGGTAGGCCACCCGGACTGGAGCGCGATGGCTCGCGCGTCGGGGAGGGCGCGCTCGACGTAGGGCACGTCTTCGGGTGCGATGATCGGGCGCCGCTGGATCGCGCGCCATTCATCATCGTCGATCAGGCCGACCGCGATCGGCGTCCGCCGCACCTGGAAAGCGTTGGCGCCCACGATGGCTCCGCCGATGCGCTCCCGCACGTACGCGTTCATGCCCTGGATGATGGCGACGACCGCGATCAGGAACGCCACCGAGACAATGATGCCGAGGAGGGTGAAGAACGAGCGGAGCTTGTGGCTCCATGCGGCCTGGAGGGCGAGGAGGGCGGCTTGCGAGAAGGGCATGGGGCAACCCCCTACGCGCGCTTGCGCGCCTTGGCCGAGTCGGCGGAGGGCTTCATGCGCTTGACCCGCGCACCGTCCTTCAGGTCGCGAATGGTCTGGTAGGGACCCGCGGCGATCACTTCGCCCTCGCGGAGGCCGTCGAGCACCTCGAAGTACTCGTCGCCCGCCACGCCGACTTTGACCGGGCGGAACGTCGCCATACGGTTCTGAATCACGAACACGCCCTCGGTCTCGCGCCGGCGGCGCGCGAACGCGCTGGTGTCGACCGGCCGGTTCTCCGTTGAGAGCGGCGTGTTCTCGCGCACCGTCAGGGACACGATCGGAATCGCGAGCGCTCGCTGACGCGTGCCGGTCACGATGCGGGCGGTCGCGGAGAGGTCGGGCCTGACGTCGGGGGGTGGGTGGTGCAGCGTGACTTCCACCTCGTAGTCCACGGCCCGCGTGTTCTCCGTCCCGCTCACCACCCCGGCGTTGTCGATCGAGCTGTTCGAGATCTTGGTGACGAGGCCGGTAAACGACGTATCGGGAAACGCGTCGATCGACACGTCGACGGAATCGCCCAGGTGCAGTCGCACCACGTCCGTCTCGTCCACGCGCACTTTCGCCTGCACCACGGAGAGGTCGGAGATGGTCAAAAGGAGGCCCACGTCCTTGGAGAAGGTGCTCGGCACCGCGACCTCGCCTTCTTCCACGGGGAGCCGCGTGATGCGGCCCGCCATCGGGGCCACGAGGCGCGTCTTGCGCAGGTTGTCGTTCGCCTCCTGGACGGAGGCGCGCGCTTGATCGACCTGGTGCTCGGCGGCCGTGAGGTTCGCCGCGGCCACCTCGAACGCCGTGTTCGCCTGCTCCATCTGCTCAGGGGAGATGAGCGTGGGGCTTTGATCGTGCAGCTGATCGGCGCGCCGGAGCGTCCGCTGCGCCTGATCGCGGTTGGCGCGCGCCTGCACCACGACGGCTTCGGCGGACGACAGCGCGGCGCGCGCGCGGGCGAGGTTGGCCTCGTACACGGTCGGGTCGATTTGAAGCAGGAACTGCCCCCGCTCGACCACGTCCCCTTCGCGCACCGCGAGCTTCGTGATCCGGCCGGTGATATCGGCGCTGACGTCGACCTTCTTCTGCGGCTGGATCTTGCCGCTCGCGGTGACAGCGGCGACGAGGTCGCGCCGGGTCACCGTTTCCTCACGCACCTCGACGGGACGATCGTGCCGGGCCCGGTAGATGCCGTACCCGCCGCCGGCCAGGGCGATGACCACGCCGCAACCCAGAAGGATCTTGGTGCGCGGCGACCAGGCGGGCACGTTCATGCGTCAGCGCAGCCGGCGACCGACGGCTTGCTCGAGGGCTGCGACCGCCTTGTGGTAGGCATACACGGCGCTCACGTAGTCGAGCTCCGCGTTCAGCTGCTGGAGTTGAGCGTCGAGCAGCTCGAAGAACGTCCCCGAACCCACGCGGTAGCGATCGGTGGCGAGCTGGAGCTGTTCGCGCGCGGCCGTGCGATTCGTGTCCTGGATGCCGATCGCCCGGTACGCCGTGCCGAGCACGAGGAAGGCCTGACTCACCTGCGTGCGGACCGCGAGCCCCCGCGCCCGCACGGCTTCGGTCAAGTCGTCGCGTTGCGCCTTGGCCTGCGAAACCTGGAACGGCCGCGCGAAGTTCGTGAACAGAGGCAGGCTCAGCGTGAGCTGGAGCTGGAACGGCTGCGTCGTGAAGTGCCACGGATAGCGCGAGTTCGCATCCCGGATCGCCTGCGAGTCGGCCGCGCCGAATGCGAGCGCGTTGCACGGCAGGCCCCCAAGTCCGGAATTCAGCCAGTGGCTGTTCTGGTAATTGCACAGCGCCAGATTCGTGTCGGCCTGGGCCTGGCCGGCCGCGTACGCGGCGTTCAAGTCCGACACCTTCTGCGAGAAGCCCGACCAGCCGGCCGAGAGCGACAGCTGGGGCCCGTAACTCGATGTGGCGGCGCGCACGCCCCAGTTCGCCGCGTTCTCGCGCGCGCGCAGCGCCTTGAGGGACGGGTTTTGCTGCTCGGCCATCGTCATGAGCTCGTCGAGCTTCCACGGCGGCTCGGTGACCGGGAAGGAGTCGGTGAGCTGCACCTGGGAGAGCTCGGTGGGAGCGTTCACGCCCAGGATCTCGTAGAGGCGGAGCTTTTCGACGTCGATGGAGGTCTGGGCGCGCAGCAGCGCCACTTCCGCCTGTCCCCGCGCCACCTCGGCTTGCCGCACGTCGATCAGCGTGGCACGCCCGACGTCGTAGCGGGCCTTGGCGAGGACCAGGAATTCCTTGTCGTGATCAAGTCGTGCCTGGGCCACGCCCGCGTTCTCGACCGCCTGGAGCACGGTGAGGTACTGGGTGGTGACATCGGCGATGAGATCGGATTCCGCGCCTGCGATGTTGGCGTCCGCGGCGGCCAGCTCTGCCTTGCGCAACCCCGGCTGGGCCAGCGTAGAGCCGGACAGCGTCCAGTTGAGCCCCAGGTTGTAGCTCGACGACCACGTCGCGATGCTCTGGGAGAAACTGCTCGAAAAGAACTGCTGCTGCCCCTGCCCGAGGTACCCGGTGCCGAACGACGAGCTGACCGAGGGCAGGAAGGTGCTGGCGTACGCGTTGCGCACGCCCCAGGCCGCGGGGCTGCGATCGTGCAGCGCCTGGCGATAGAGCGGGTTGTTGTCGCGCGCGATCACCAGGGCATCGGCGAGCGAGAGACGCGCGGGAGGCGACTGCGCCGCCGCGAGGACGGGAGCCAGGGCGAGCCCCAGAATCGCCAGCGCGTATCTCATCAAGCTGGGCGAAGGTAGCCGTGCAAAACGAGGCGGGTCAAGCCGGTGGCTGGCGCTCGACGCGCACGCGACGCGAGGGAATCTCGACCTTGAGGAGTCGCCCGCCCTCATCGAGCCACAGATCGACCTGCCCGTTGGGACCGCCCGTGACGGTGACGTGCCGCAGCATCACGGCGCCGTGGAGGAGGGACGTAGACTCCTGCCCCCGGTCCTGGACGGTGAGGGTGTCGCGGCGGCTCGACCGGGGCACCACGGCGGTGAGCGTGACGGGCGCCGGCCCCGCGGCCCAGGCCGCGAAGAGATACAGGGCGTACACGGAGTCATCGAGCACCAGGAATCGTCCCGTAACCGGGATTTCGCGCGCCCGCTCCGTGCTGTGACCCAGGGTGCGCACGGTAAACCGGCCGCGCGAGAGCTGACCCAGGATGCGTGCCGGGGCGATCACGCTGGCGACGTCGTACTCGAGGCTCACCGGCTGCGAGTCGCTGGTGACGTCGAGGATGGGTGCGAGCACCAGCATCGGCCGCTTCCGCTCGTAGCGGATGCTCGTCGCGAGCGTCCAGGCGGGGCTGTCGGCACCGCCCCCGCGGCCGCGCACGAACCGGAAGGACTCCCGGGCGACTTCAACCGTATCTTCCCGCACGACGAGCGTCGCCTCATCGAGGGGGGCCTGCACGGCAAGCAGCACTAGCAGCAGGCCGGTCATGCAGCGCTCACCAGCACTCGCGTGGCGATCCGCTCGTAGATCATCTTATATAGGCGCTCGCCCTGCTCGCGCGTCGCGATGGTGGGCCGGCCCACGGAGCCGGGACTCGCGGCCGGCAGGCGGCCGCCGCGTCCGAAGCGGGCCTGCTGCCGCGCGGGCAGGACGAAATCCTGCGCCAGGTCCATGCGTACAAGATCGGGGGCTATGTAGAGCAGGAGCGAGGTATCGAGCTCGCTGCCGTGCAGCGGCCCCTCGGCGTCCTCCAGACGGCCGCCGAAGTCGAGGGCGAACACGTCCACCGTCAGCACGCGCGCCTGGCGCGTGCGCAGCGTGGAGAGCGCCTCCTGGTGCGGATCGTAGCCGTGCGCGGTGAGAATGATGAACGCGTCGACACCCGCCTGCTCCCATGAACCCACGAGGTCGTTCATCAGGCGGTGCAGGGTCTTGCGGCGCAGGGACGCGTTGCCCGGAAACCGGCGCCGGCTGGCGCGGTTCACGCCGTATTCGACCGTGGGCGCCCGCAGCACCTGGAACGCCGCCGACAGATCGTCGGCCAGGCGCTCGATGATCAGCGTATCACACCCGAGGGGCAGGTGCGGTCCATGCTGCTCGCACGTGCCTACCGGCACGAGCAGCCGCGAGTCGCGCTCCAGGACGCGGCGCACTTCATCGGGAACGAGGTTCTTCAGGTGCAGCGGTCGGCTCATTTTCTAGTCCCCGGCTGTCTCGCCGCGGCTGCGGGCGCGGAATGGGTGCACGGGCCGGCCGTCGGCTGGGCGGCGGTCGCTGCGACGGGTGCGGCGGCGGCCCTGGCGCTGTACCTCATGTCCCAACCCCGGAAGGTCGTCCCCGGCCTCGCTGCCCTGGCGACGGTCGCGCTCGGCCTGGTGCTGGTCACGGGCATGTGGGCGGTGCATCGCATCGAGTGTTGCTGGCCGGCGGTGCGCGAGGCGCGCGTCACGCGCGCATCCACGCAGCTGGCGGCGACGCTCTCCGGTGCGGTCGCGGCCGCGCGGGCCCTGGCCGAGCGTGGCGCCGAGGCCGCGGCCCTACCGCCCGCGGACGCGTTCGCCGCCGCCGCGGCGGCCACGCGCCGCGGACCGCGCGGCATCGAGCGCGGTATCGTCGTGTTCGGGGCCGACGGCATTCCCATGATCTGGGCGGGCCGCCACCGGTTCGTTCCGGCTCCCGATACTGCCGAGCTGCGCGCCGTCATCACTCCATTCTACGTCTCGCTCGAGGCTCGCCGCCAGACGACGAGCGGCGCCTGGTCGGTGGGATCGGTCCTGCTCGCCACCGCGCGCGCCGCCCCCGACCGCGGGCGCTCGCTGGCGGCCGTGTTCGCCGCGTCGCACGGCGTCGGCCTGCAGTTCTTCCCGCCGCGGCTCGCCCCGTCCGGATCGGATGTTTTCGATTACACCCCGAAGCCGCGTTCCGATACCCTGTTCAGCGTGCTGACGGTCCCGCCCACTCAGGGGAATGCGAAGGCTGAGGTGTTGGGGCAGGCCGCGCGGCTCGGATCGCTCGCCCTGGCCGCGGCGCTGATCCTTTTCCTCGTCGCCGCCCCTCCGGGGGCGGGGCGGTGGAGCGTGGCGCTCACCGGCGCCTGGTGTCTCGTCCGCGCCCCGCTCGGCGCTACGGGTACGCTCGCCACGCTGCTGTTCTCGCCCGTCACGTTCTATCGCCCCATGCTCGGCGTGTTCAGCGCGTCCGCGGGCTCGCTGACCGTCCTCGCCGCCCTGGTCCTGTTCGGCGCGGGCGTGCTCTGGCGCCGCGGCGTCCGGCGCCGCTGGTGGTCTGTCGCCGCCGCCGCCGTCCTCGTGCTCGAAGCGCCCTACCTGGTGCGCGATCTGGGGCGCGGCATCCGGCCTCCCGCATCGGGCGTCAGTATGGCGCTCTGGCTTTCCTGGGAGACCACGCTCGCCGTCACGAGCATGTCGCTGATCCTCCTCGCCGCGGCGCTCGTGCGGGGCACCGCCGAGCCGCGCCGGGTCTCGTGGATCCTGCCCGCAGCCTGCGCTTGGGCGGCGGTCGCGGCGCTGGCAGGCCTGTGGTTGTGGGAACCGAATGGCGCATGGCCCGATTGGTACACGTTCGTCTGGCTGCCGGCGCTCGCCGGCGTGCTCGTGCCCGCCCCACGGCGCTGGGCCGTCGTCGCCATCGCCACGGTGGCGGGTACCGCGGCGGCGCTCGTCACCTGGGGGGCGTCCGTCGAGGGGCGCATTGGTCTCGCGGACCGCGATGCGCGCAGCATCGGCAGCGGGGCTGACCGGCACGCCGCCGCTGCGCTCCAGCATCTGGGCGAACAGGCGACGGCCGGCCCTCCGCTGCACACCGCGGGCGATTTGTACGGGCTATGGATGGGCTCGACGCTCGCCGCCGCCGATTACCCGGCCGTGCTGTCGCTCTGGACCCGGAACGGAGATCTCATTTCCGACCTGCCGCTCGCCACCCTCGATGTTCGGGCCGCGCTGCTGTCCGCCCTGGCGCGATCCGCGGAGACAGGCGCCGGCCAGCGGGTCGAACGCGTCGACGCGGTGCCTGGTGCCCACTACGTCCTGGTCACGCCTCTCGAAGAGGGCGAGGTCCTGGTCGTGGTCGTTGGGCCGCGCTCGCGGCTCGTTCAGGCGACGCGGGTGGCGCGGTTCCTCCACGGTGGGGTGGAGAGCGAGGGTCCCATCGAGCCTCCCTATGCCATCGCGCTGACGCCGCCGACCGATGTGGCACACGCCCCGCCACCGGGCGAGGGTGTGGTGTGGACGCGGGCCGGGTGGTCGGCGCGGGGCGAGCGGCGCGTCGACCTGCCGGGGGGCGTGCGACATGTGCACGTCAGCGTGGATCTCCCTGGCCCCTGGCCCCTGCTGGTGCGCGGGGCGCTCGTCGTCGCGATCGACGTCGCGTTGCTCGCTCTGTGCTGGTTGGCGGGCCTGGCATTATCGCAGTCGTGGCGCCCGGCCTTGCCGCCCCTCCTAACAGCGTGGCGCGCGAGCTTCCGCCTCCGCATTGCCGTGGCGCTTGCCGCGTTCTTCGTGTTGCCGGTGCTCGCCTTCGCTGCGTGGAGCTTCTCTCGCTTGCCGCGGCAGGCGCGCGACGCGGGCGACCTGTTGATCCGCCAGACGCTGAAGGACGCGGCGGGCGTGGCGGCGACCCTCCCTCTCGATCGAGCGGGAGCGATTCAGGGCGCCGTCCTCGATCTCGGGTTGCGACTGGACGCGGATCTGTGGCTCTATCGCGGCGGTGTGCTGGTGGGCACCAGCACCCCTGTCTTTTCCGAGCTTGGGCTCGTGGATCCGTACCTGAGCGGCGACGTTTTCCGTCGCGTCGCGCTGGAGGACGAGGTCGAGTTGACGACGGACGAGCGTACGGCCGTCCGTCCCATCAGGATCGGATACCGCGTCGTGGCCGCGGGGCCTTCGCGACTGCAGCTCGTGCTGGCCGCGCCTCAGCTCCTCGACGACGAGCGCGTAGGCCGCCAGCAGGAGGATCTCGCGCTCACCGTGCTGTTCGCGGCCTGCCTCGGTGTCGCGGCCGCGCTGCTGCTCGCGGGCGTGGCGGCGCGGGGACTGGCGCGCCCGGTGGCGGCGCTGCGCGAGGCCGCGGACGCGGTGGGCCGGGGCGTGCCGCCGCCGGCATTCCCCGCCGGCGCGCCGCGGGAGTTCTCCCCGGTCATGCGCGCGTTCGAGCGCATGGCGGCCGACGTGCGCGCGAGCGCGATGGCGCTCGAAGAGGCGCGGCGGCGCACCGCGCAGGTCCTGGCGAACGTTGCGACGGGCGTCATCGCGGTGGACGAGGATCTTCGGATTGCCACGGCGAACCCGCGGGCCGCCGAGCTGGTGGGCCGCGCGCTCGAGCCGGGGACGCCGCTCGAACACGGGCAGGGCAGTGACGGTGCCTGGCAACCCGTGTGGGGTCTGGTGCGGGAGTTCGTGACGCGGGGCGGAAGCGACATCGTGGAGCGGGCGTTTGCGATCGGCGGGCGCCAGATCCGCGTGCAAATCGCGCCCCTCGGCGCGGACCCCGGACAGCGGGGCGGTGTGGTGGCGCTGGACGACACGACTTCGCCGACGCGCGCGGCGCGCGTGCTCGCCTGGGGCGAGATGGCGCGCCAGGTGGCGCACGAGATCAAGAATCCGCTCACGCCGATCCGCCTCGGCATCCAGCACCTGCAGCGGGCGCGCCGCTCGGACCCCGGGTTCGACGCGACCCTCAACGACACCGCGCGCCGCGTGCTCGCGGAGATCGACCGCCTCGACGCCATCGCGCGCGCGTTCTCACGCTTCGCCTCGCCCGGCGACGAGGCGCTGCCCCTCGAAACGGTGGATCTGCACGCGGTGGCGAGCGAGGTCGCACAGCTGTACGCATTGGGAGAGGCGGAGGGAGCGACGGCGGTGCAGCTCGCCGGCGAGCCCGGGCCGCCGGTGCGCGCGCGGCGCGACGAGCTGAAGGAAGTGTTGATCAACCTGCTCGAAAACGCCCGGAACGCCGGCGCCAAGCACGCCGTGCTCAGGATCTCGGCCGGGGGGTCGGTCGTCGCGGTGGAGGACGACGGGCACGGCATTCCGCCCGAGGTGCTGCCGCGGGTGTTCGACCCCGCATTTTCCACCACGTCGAGCGGCTCAGGCCTGGGCCTCGCCATCGCCCGCCGCCTCGTGGAGCGCTGGGGCGGTACCATTGGTCTCGAGAGCGCGGTGGGCCGGGGGACCACCGTCACGATTACCTTCCGTGCCTGGGCGTCCTAGCGCGCGCCGGGTATTGGCCCAAGGTCCAATTGGCCCGCCCCGGGCCCATCTGCGACTGTAAATAGGAACCTTTGGAGGGAGACCGCCGTGAAGACCTGGCTTGCAATGTCCGTGGTGATGGCAGTCGCATGCGGGAGTGTCGCGGAAATCACCACCAATCGCGACAAGACAGTTCCGCTTCCCAACGAGCCGACCTGGGCCTGGGGGAGGAAGGACACCGTGAGCCACTACGAGTCGGACCCGGCCGCGGAAAACGCGGACCTCCACCGGCTCGTGCAGGAGTCGATCGAGAGTGCGCTGGCGCACAAGCACTGGAGGAAGAGCGATGATCCCAGCCAGGCGCAGCTGCTCGTGACGTATCACATCGGCGTGAAGCGCGGCGAGGTGATCGAGACGTCGACGGCGACGGTCAGCGGGTGGTACGGGGGCTATGGGTGGGGCTACTACGGAGCGCCCACGTATATGGTCACGAGCTCCGCGCCGGTCCCCTACAACCAGGGCGCATTACTGATCATCGTGCGGGACCGCGCGTCGAATCTGGTGGCGTGGAACGGTCTGTACAAGAAGGACATCCACGATCCGCCGCAGATCAGTCGCGACCGCGTGGAGTCCGCCGTCAACGACCTCCTGCGGGATTTTCGCTAGGCGCTCACTTCACGATCGTCTTCATCATCGGGTCGCGCAGGCAGAGCCACAGGAACGCGAGCCACGCCTTCATAGGGTCGTAGGTTCTGCTGGTCGTGGCCTTCCGTGGCGGCTTGCCCGCCTCCTCGGGGTTCGTCGCGCGCACCTTGAACTTGTTGGCTGCGAACTCGATCAGTCCCGCCTTGATGAACCCCCCCACGCCACCGCCGGTGAAGTCGATCGCCAAGTCGTGATAGTACGGCACGAGCGTGGTCTTGGCCACGCCGCGGACGGTCGTGATGGAGAAGGGCATGCTGTCGATGGTGCCGCCCTTGAGCAGCATGGGTTCGGTCTCTTGCAGAAAATCGTTCAGCACGAGCGCGGGCATGGTGCCCAGCTTCCCGGTCAGCGTAAAGCGGAAATCCGGTGCATCGAGGGGAACGGTGGCGTGCGCCGACAGCAGGCCAGCGTTCATGAGACGCGCGCTCACGTCGATCGCGAGCGTGTCCCCACTCGACGGCACGTCGATGTGCACGATCCTGCCCTGCACCTGGCCGAAGGTGAGCTGTCCGGGGTGGTCATGCTTCGGCTTCTGCTCCATGTAGACGATCCTGCTGTCGCGGATGAGCAGAGTGTCCAGGCGCAGCGCGGGGTGACTGCGCTGCGCGGCGGCCTGCGGGGTCGAGTGGCGTCCGCTCGGACCGGGCGGCGGCCGCTTGTCCGAGAGCACTTCGAGACGAGCGCCCTGCATCTCGAGGGCGCGAATGTTGAACTCACCGGTCCTGATGAACGTGCGATAGGCCAGGCCGCGCGCGTACAGGCGGTCGAATCCGAACGTGATGCGATCGCGGCGATGGCGCTGGGCGCGCGCCCAGACCGAGTCCGGCACGCGCAGGCGGTAGACGACACTGTCCAGGTGCACGGTTGAATCGGAGAGACCGATATCGATTCTGCCGATCGCGAACTCGCTCATCGAGTCGGGCCGCAACAGGAACCCTGATGCGTCGAGCCGCACCCCTTGCGACGATCCCGCCCGGTGCCCGAGTGGAGCGGTCGGATCGTACTCGAGCAGCTCGGCCCCGAGCCGCGCGCGCTCGAGGCTGAGCATCGACTCGCCGCGAGGACCGGTGCGCCGCAACGAGAAGATGAGCGTCGGGAACCGAACGTCCGCGATCCGAAAGTAGGAGATGCCGAGCGGCGGAGCGGGTCGTTCCCCGGAGTCGTGCGTGTTGAGTGTGTCGGAGTC
>Ga0335084_10000309_pt1 | contig 39670 bp, 29 predicted proteins | sample Lox_Sample_44_FD_206721 | JGI IMG/M metagenome (GOLD analysis project Ga0335084, IMG submission 206721) | Soil microbial communities from Loxahatchee National Wildlife Refuge, Florida, United States - Lox_Sample_4.4 | ecosystem: Environmental > Terrestrial > Soil > Wetlands | place: USA...
CCGCTATCCAGTCTCTAAAATCCATGAGCCTGCGCACCGTCCTTCTCACCGGCGATGCCAAAGCAACCGCAGAAGATGTCGGCAAGAAATTAGCTGTCGACGAAATTGCCTCCGAACTTCTCCCGGAAGATAAATTGCAGTACGTGAAGCAACTCGCCGAAAAAGGCCACAAAGTCGCCATGGTCGGCGACGGTGTCAACGATGCGCCTGCGTTGATGCAGGCCTCCGTCGGCGTCGCCATGGGCTCTGGCACCGATGTTGCCCGCGAAAGCGCTGACGTTGTCCTCATCGGCAGTGATCTCTCCAAGCTCGTCGAGACGCTCCACACGGCCCGCCGCTGCCGTCGCATCATCCTACAAAACTTTGTCGGCACGCTTGTCGTCGACAGCATTGGCGTCGGCCTCGCCGCCTTCGGCTTCCTTAACCCTTTGCTCGCCGCCTTCATTCACGTCACCTCGGAACTGGCCTTCATCCTCAACTCCGCCACACTGCTACCATCGGTGCGCTCCGCCAACCAATTCGTCCGCGGTATTCTTTTGCACTCTGCCCCTCCAGCACACCGGGGGCACAGCGTAAGTTCCGCTGACGCAGACTAGACTCGCTCATCCCTCATCCAATTCGAGCCCATGGACAATTTCTCACTCACGACCAAGCGCATTGTTATCGGGCATCTTACCGTCTGCCAAGCTTGTTGCTGTGGCAATACTGAAAATGGCCGCCCGCCCGTCCCGGTGGAGTGGCTTAAGAAAGAATGGGGCGCGCGAGGCTTCTCAAACGCGTCCAACTGAGCATCAGCGGCTGCTTCGGGCCCTGCGATGTTCCCAACGTCGTCACCATCTCTAACGAAGCCAGCACCCTCTGGCTCGGCCAAATCTCTGAGTTCCAGCAATATCAGGCTCTGGTCGACTGGGCCTCTCGTTGCAAGGACGCGGGCGAACTCGTGCCGCTCCCCAAAGAGTTTCAACGCCACACCTTGCACCCATTTCGGAATCCAGATTCGAACTCTATGGCCGAACCGGGTTACACGGACGGGGAAAAACGAATGGAGAATCTGACCCTGATTCCTTTTTCCATTCGCTCAACACCCGATAAGCCAAATCAGTTAGCGGAAGTGGTTCGGAAGAGCCCGGCGTCTTCACGTCGTTTCCCAAACGGATGAGACGATGCTCCCAATCCACTTGGTTCCAACGCAGCCGAAATCCTTCGCTGTAAGTCCTTCCTCCCGTTTGGACGAGCAGAAAAATGCCCACGCGAAGATGCGGAGGGGCCGCTTTCAAAATGCGGTTCTCTTGATCGAAGGTGAGCATTTGCTTGTCTGGCCGCTCGCGGAGTTCGTTAAAGTGCTTCACTCCACGAGCCGGATTTTCTGGGATGTATTGGCGGCGTGTTGCAAGGTCCATCACGCACGTGAGGCATTCGAGCTCGCGATTGACGGTCGCACCCTTTAATGTGCGACCCCTGCAGCGAATCGAAGGCTGTTGCTGGTGCTGGTCGCGGTATTCCTCGAGTAGCTTGTTGTTCTTGATGGCACGTTTGCGTTCTTCCGAGAGCGATGTGTGGTGACTGACGGCACGGTGAATTTCGACCGGTTGCCTTTCGCTTGACGTTGCTACGGGTCAAACCCAACGAACCCGACGGGAGTCATAGAGTTGAGGTAAGACGTAGCTAAAGTTTGTCCTTTTTCTTGACCCATTTTCTTGGGGCACCGAAAAGCGAGCGGCTGCTTTATCGGAGGGAACCCAACGGGGTAAGGGCGGAACCGGGAAAGCAGAAAACGGGAAGGTGCAGGGCGCAGGAATTAGCCCGAAGCAGTGCCCAGAAAAGTGAGCGGCAGAAAGAGGCAGCCTACTGGATTAAGCAAGAATCGGCTCGGGAGAGCAGGCCGTTCTGAAAGCGCCAGCGGAAGAGATTACAGAAGATTAGAGTCGTCTGCGGGTCGTTCTTAGCTCAGTGATATGGGCTCGAGGCGAATGGCTCAACATTCCCGGTCGCGATACAGTCCATACTCACTGGGGATACAGGCGAGATTCCCAAGACCGGCGAGCCGGGCCGCACCGACCACGCTGTCCCTAACTCCACTCCGGCCGAAGTACCCCGCCTTACAGCGTCGCAGGCCTTCACTCCGGATCGTCTGTCACCAAAATCAGACCTTATGAAATTCTTATAGCATCTGCACGACTTCCTTAACTCCCGGTTGCCATTATCGCGTTGATTGTCAAGCGCGATCCTGCTTTGCAGACAGCGTATAGAACGACACGGTTGGAAACGGCGACAGAGATGTGGATTTTCCTTACGCTTGTCGGTCTCGGTCTGGTGTTCATGTTGTACACGCTCGTCCGGTTCCATGCCGAAACCGAGAGGCACAGGCCTCGACCGCGTCCAGGGACGGATGCGAAGCCTGATTCTGCGGGCGAAATGCAATTGTTGCATATGAATTCGAAGCAGGGTGACGGGAACGGTTCCGTGTAGATGGGTATGAAAGGATGGAGTCATGGTGACGGGGAGATTTCGGTTCGCAGTATTAACGTTAATGGTCATGTGGTCGGGCGCCGCAATCGCGCAAGACGCACCCTCGGCAGCGCCAGGAAACCAAGAAGCTCTTGAAAAGCAGGTTGAGGAATTGCGAAGTTTGGTGGCACAGCTTTCGAAACGAGTCGAGAGTCTCGAAGGGCGGCCTACAGCCAAGGGAGCGAGCGCGGAAATCGCCCCAGAGAGCACGACCGTGATTGCCGGAGTCGGAGGGCAACCAGTCGCACAGACTATACAATCCACATCAGGCGCTCCGCCATCGGGCGAGCATGGTGCGACCGACTTTCTCCGGGGCACGACTCTTAATCTCATGCTGGACGGGTATTACGGCTACAACTTTAATTCGCCCGTTGGCCGGGTGAATTTGCTCCGAGCGTACGATGTGAGCAGCAATAGCTTCAGCTTGAATCAGGCGACCGTGGTGCTTGAGCGCGCACCGGATGTCTCTGTGGGTCGCCGATTTGGTGCGCGAGTGGACTTGCAGTACGGTCAAGCGACGGAAACGGTCCAAGGAAGTGCTTCGAACGAATTGCGTCCCCAGACCTATAGACCGGTTTTCCAGGCCTACGGCACGTACATCGCGCCTGTGGGAAGCGGGCTGACGGTCGATTTTGGCAAGTGGGCCAGCTCTCTGGGTGTGGAAGGCAACTACAACAAAGACCAAATCAACTATTCGCGATCCTATTGGTTCGACTTCTTGCCGTTCTATCACATGGGATTCCGTACCAGCTACAACCTTACACAGAAGGTGAACGTGGCGTACTGGATCGTGAATGGTGCCCAGCAGACTGAGGACTTTAATGGGTTCAAGTCACAGGCGTTCATCTTTACGTTGAAACCAATCTCGACGGTGTCATGGAACGTGAACTACTATTTCGGCCAGGAGCAACCTGACGTCGTTCCAGTCTTGAATCCGGAATTTCCCGCTGGGCCCACCCAGCCGGGCTTGCCGACCACACCCGTGGTTCCCACGCCTAACGGCCGGGAACATATTTTCGACACCTATGTAGCCTGGAACGCAACGCCGAAGCTAACTCTAGTGGCCGAAGGAGACTACGTAATTAATCGAGTGTTCTCAAATTCTGCTCCTGCACACGTCAGCGGCGGCGCCGCGTATGCGCGGTATCAACTAACTCCCAAGTTCGCAGTCGCTGGGCGTGCGGAGTATTTGTCTGACCGGGGCGGACTCTTCAGCGGCGCAACCCAGGCTTTGAAAGAAACCACAGTTACAACGGAGTACAAATTCGGGGACGGATTCTTGACACGATTGGAGTGGCGGAGGGATTTCTCAAATCAGGCATTCTTCCGCACACAGACGCCCGGAGAATTAAAAAAGGATCAGAACACTCTGGAGCTGGGGATGATCTGGTGGTGGGGCCAAAAGCAAGGCTCGTGGTAAATGCCAACAGTTTCGCGGAAGGAGTAAAACGATGATGCTGGACATAGTTTTTCTTGCAGCAACGGCAGTGTTTTTCGCAGTAGGAATTTTCTACGTTCGCGGCTGCGAACGCCTGAAAAAGGAGTAATGCCATGTCTCTAGGTAATGCAGCGCTACTGGTGATCTGTGCTCTTTTATGTGGATACCTGCTCTACGCCTTGCTGAAGGCTGAGGAGTTTTAACAATGACGGCGAATGGTTGGTTCCAAATTGGATTATATCTCTTTGTGATCTTCCTGGTCACGAAGCCCATGGGCATTTTCATGACAAGGGTTTTCAACCGAGAGAAGACATTTCTCGATCCTCTGCTCAGACCAATCGAGAAGGCTGTATATCGATTGACGCGAGTCGACGAGCGACGAGAAATGCGTTGGACGGAGTACACCATTTCCATGCTGCTCTTTAGCGGCGTTTCGATGGCTCTTTTGTATCTGATCGAGCGCACACAGAGATGGCTGCCGCTCAATCCACAGAAACTTCCAAATGTGGATCCAGCCTTGGCTTTTGGCACGGCCGCGTCGTTCACCACCAATACGAACTGGCAGGCTTATACCGGCGAGTCGACGATGAGCTATCTCACACAGATGGCGGGTTTGGCCTATCATAATTTTGCATCCGCCGCCGTCGGCATTGTTCTCGCCATCGTTGTCATCCGCGGCATAGCGCGAAAGGAAACTGAGAAACTCGGGAACTTCTGGGTCGATACGACGCGTTGTCTCCTCTGGGTTCTGCTACCAGTTTGCTTGGTCGGGTCGATGGTTCTGATCTCGCAGGGAGTGGTTCAGAATTTTAGGCCGTACACGACAGTCGATTTAATTCAGCCGTACGTAGCGCAGGCCACGGGCGCAGACGGTAAGACCACCACACAGACGATCACTCAGCAGGTGATTGCCCAAGGCCCCGTCGCCTCTCAGGAAGTAATCAAGGAATTCGGTACCAACGGCGGAGGATTCTTCAACGCTAATAGCGCCCATCCTTTTGAGAATCCGACTCCGTTTTCGAATTTCTTCGAGATGGTCCTGATCTTTGCGATTCCCTCCGGACTGACGTACACGCTCGGTCGAATGACAGGATCACTGCGTCACGGTTGGGCGGTTTGGGCCGCGATGGCTTTCCTCTTCCTGGCGGGTGTGTCCACCGCCTATTGGGCGGAGGCGCGAGGCAACCCGCTTTTGTCAGGAACCGACCAGCGGGCAAGTGCACTACAGCCTGGCGGAAACATGGAGAGCAAAGAGGTTCGGTTCGGCATTGCGAACACCGCTCTGTTCGCAACCGTGACCACCGACGCCAGTTGTGGCGCGGTGAATGGCATGCACGATTCGTTTACACCGCTCGGCGGAATGGTGCCTCTCATCAACATCATGCTCGGCGAAGTCGTTTTTGGCGGAGTTGGCGCAGGACTATATGGCATATTCGTTTTTGTGGTCCTGGCCGTATTCATCGCCGGGCTCATGGTCGGCCGAACGCCAGAATACCTCGGCAAGAAAATCGAAGCCTACGATGTGAAGATGGCGATGCTCGCCGTGCTCATCCTGACTTTCACGATCCTTACTTTTTCAGCGATCGCGGTCGTCAAACCCTATGGGACCTCTAGCATTAGCAATCCGGGGCCGCACGGGCTGTCCCAGATTTTGTACGCATACACTTCGTCGACCGGAAACAACGGCTCGGCGTTCGCTGGCCTGAACGCGAATACTAACTGGTACAACACGACTACGGCTGTTGCGCAGCTGCTTGGCCGGTTCTTCATGATCATTCCGATCATGGCCATCGCCGGCAGCCTGGCCAAAAAGAAGACCGTCCCGGAATCCGCGGGCACCTTTCCTGTAACCGGTGGCCTCTTTGCAGGTTTGTTGGTGTCCACAATTGTGATCGTGGGTTCGCTCACGTTTTTTCCGGCCTTGAGCCTTGGGCCGATTCTCGAACACTTGCTCATGCAAGCAGGAAAGGTTTTTTGAGATGCGTATGGATCAGGTACAACTTCATCATCCGGTGAAAGTGAAATCGCTCGCAGACAAGAGAATTCTTTGGAGAGCAGTGCTGGACTCCGTCGGCAAATTGCATCCGCGGACGATGGTCAAGAACCCGGTCATGTTCGTGGTGGAAGTGGGGGCGGTCCTGACGACGATGCAGCTAGTTTGGAACGCCTCGCATCATGCGGGACAGTTCGGCTTCGGACTGCAGATCACGGTCTGGTTGTGGTTTACGGTTTTGTTTGCGAACTTTGCAGAGGCCATGGCCGAGGGCCGCGGCAAAGCGCAAGCCGACACTTTGCGAAAAGCGCGGGCAGAAACGGAAGCCCACCGCCTGCGCAGTAATGGCAGCACGGAGGTTGTCGTCAGTTCCAAACTACGCTCTGGAGACATCGTCGTCGTCGTCGCAGGCGAGTTCATTCCTGGAGATGGCGAGGTCATCGAGGGCGTAGCATCGGTCGACGAATCCGCGATCACGGGTGAGTCTGCGCCTGTCATCCGCGAATCGGGCGGAGACCGGTCTGCTGTAACCGGTGGTACGCGCGTTCTATCCGATGAAATTAAAGTGCGCATTACATCGAATCCCGGAGAAACGTTTCTCGACCGCATGATCAAGCTCGTTGAGGGGGCCTCACGTCAAAAGACACCGAACGAGATTGCGCTAAATATTCTATTGGCGGGTCTCACGATCATCTTCCTGCTCGCTGTCGTTACACTTCAGCCCTTTGCGATCTACTCGGGGGCCCCGCAGAACATCTTCGTTTTAGTCTCTCTTCTCGTTTGCCTGATCCCGACGACGATCGGCGGGCTGCTGTCTGCCATCGGCATTGCTGGGATGGATCGGATGATTCAACGAAACGTAATCGCGATGTCCGGGCGTGCTGTGGAAGCGTCAGGTGACGTGGATGTCTTGTTGCTGGACAAAACGGGAACAATCACGCTCGGAAACCGCGCCGCCACCCAATTCTTTCCTGCGCCTGGCATAGAAGAGACCTATCTCGCCGATGCCGCGCAGCTCTCGTCTCTGGCGGACGAAACTCCTGAAGGGCGCTCTATCGTGGTGCTGGCAAAGGAGCGCTACAACCTGCGTGGGCGGGATCTTGCCTTGCACACGGCGAATTTCATCCCCTTTTCTGCGCAAACAAGGATGTCTGGGGTTGATATGGACCATCGGGAAATCCGCAAAGGCTCTCTGGAAGCGATCAGCCGCTTGACCGCGAGCTGCGGTAACAGCGTTCCCGTCGAACTACAAGTTTGCGTGCGAGAAATCTCCAATTCCGGCGGCACCCCACTGCTAGTTGCGGAGAACGGCCGCGTGCTGGGCGCGATCGCTCTTACGGATATCGTCAAGGGAGGCATGAAGGAGCGATTCGATCACCTTCGGGCTATGGGGATTCGCACCATGATGATCACGGGCGACAACCCACTCACAGCGGCAGCGATAGCCCGCCAAGCCGGAGTGGATGATTTCCTCGCAGAAGCCAAGCCGGAAGACAAGATGGCACTTATCAAGAGTGAACAGGCGAAGGGAAAGCTGGTGGCCATGACTGGCGACGGCACGAACGATGCTCCCGCCCTCGCTCAGGCTGATGTCGGAGTAGCAATGAACACGGGCACACAAGCGGCCAAGGAAGCCGGAAACATGGTGGACCTCGACTCAAATCCGACCAAACTGATCGAAATCGTCGAAATCGGCAAACAGCTTCTCATCACTCGGGGCGCGCTAACGACCTTCTCCGTCGCGAATGACGTCGCCAAATACTTCGCCATTATTCCCGCGATGTTCGCAGGTGCCTTTCCCGTCCTCGGTATTCTCAATGTCATGCATTTACATACGCCAGAGTCGGCAATTCTCTCCGCAGTAGTTTTCAACGCCCTGATCATCATCGCCCTGATCCCGTTAGCTTTGCGTGGAGTGAGGTATCGTCCGCTCGGCGCGGCGGCGCTGCTTAAACGCAACCTGCTAATTTACGGAGTCGGTGGGATCATCGCGCCGTTTATCGGCATCAAGTTCATCGACGTATTGCTTACGTACCTTCGGATTGTTTGAGGAGCTTATGAAAAAGAATTTCCTGATCGCTCTGTGGTTCACTCTAGTTACGACAGTGATGTTTGGCATTCTATATCCGCTCGCTATCACGGGTCTGGCCCAGGTGCTGTTTCCTTCGAAAGCCAACGGACAGCTCATTGAGAGGAACGGCAAACTCGTTGGCTCGCGAATCATCGGACAATTGTTTACCGGGCCGGGCTATTTCCATTCGCGGCCATCCGCTGCCGGGACTGGATACGATGCAACTTCGAGCAGCGGCTCTAACCTTGGCCCTACAAACAAGGCATTGCTTGACCGAGTGAAAGCAGACGTAGAAAAGGCCAAGGCGGAAGACTCAACTGCTCCGGTTCCCATCGACTTGGTTACTGCTTCCGGTTCGGGACTCGATCCGCAAATTTCACCGGCTGCCGCCGAATTTCAAATTCCCCGAGTGGCGCGGGAAAGAAAAATCGGTGAGGCAGACCTGCGTGCACTCGTTCACAAATTCACAGAGGGGCGGCAATTCGGGATTTTTGGAGAGCCTCGCGTCAACCTGCTGGAACTGAATCTCGAACTGGATCGCACACACCCTTTGCCGCAGTAGTAGCCGTCGTTCTTTCCATACTCTTTAGGTAGGCACGCGTTGCGTCATGTCGCGATGACGGGCTACACTTTCACTGGCAGCCAGAAAATGCGCTTATCGGAGCTCCCACGACCGAGTCCTGAACGGCTCCTCAAGCAGGTGCAAGCGGAGGAAAGCAAGCGCTGGGGTGCGAAACTCAAGATTTTTCTAGGCTATGCGCCCGGCGTAGGGAAGTCCTATCGCATGCTCGATGAAGCGCGGCGCCGACACGAGCGTGGTGAAGACGTTGTTGTGGGCGTTGTTCAGGGACAGCAGTCCGAGGAAGTTCAGGCACTTCTGCGCAGACTGGAGATAATTCCTCCATTCCAGACGCCCGAGGGAGAAGCCATCGATCTCAATGCTATCCTTGGCCGCGCGCCGCAGGTCTGCGTCATTGACCCGCTCGCTGCCCGGAATCCTTCTGGAAGCCGGCACGCTTATCGTTGGCAGGATGTCCAGGAACTTTTGCGGAACGGGATATCGGTCCTGTCGAGCGTCAACTTGCTTCATGTCGAGGAGTACAAAAACAAGGTTCAAGCGATTACCGGTAAGGACACCACCCAAACAATTCCAAAATCCTTCCTCCTGGCTGCAGATGACATCGTCATCGTCGATGTACCACCGGACTTGTGCCTGTGGCGCCAGGGCGAAAAGCTCACGTCGACGGGAATCAGCAATTCGCAGGAGCGCCAACTCTCAGAACTCCGCGAACTGGCGCTGTTGCTAACGGCCGAAGTGGTCGATGCACAGCTCGAGTCCTATGTTCATGCGCACGGAATTGAGCCGGTATTTGGGGCTCACGAGCGTTTCCTTTTGTGCCTTACGCCGCATTCCAACGCACCGGCCATGATTGAAAGCGGTGAACGAAACAAAGAGCGATTTCAAGGCGAACTTTACACTGTGTATGTGTGCGAACCCGGTCGGTCTAAACGAGACCGAGTAATGATTCGAAAATATTTCGATGCCGCTCAGAAGGCCGGTGCCGCAACCGAAATCCTGGAAAGCGACGATCCCATATCGGCGATTGTCGAATATGCGCGCGAGAAACGTATTACGCAGATTTTCATCGGGCACAGCACCCACAACACGTGGCGGGACCGCGTATTCGGCGATCCGGTGCTCCGCCTCATTCGCGAGGCAGAAGGTATCGATGTCCGGGTCTTCCCTCACTAACTCCGCTTATGCCCATGTCTGCGGACAGTTCACGCGGTAGCCTAAAAGTTTATTTGGGGTATGCGGCAGGCGTCGGAAAGACCTTCCAGATGCTTGCGGACGGGCAGGCGGCCGTGCAACAGCGAGGGAATGTCGTCCTCGCTTACTTTGAGCCCCATTCTCGTCCCGACACCATGGCGCAAGCGCAGGCGCTCGAGGCCGTGCCGCATCGCAAGGTCGAATACCGCGGCAAAATATTTGAGGAAATGGACACTGAGGCGGTCTTGCGTCGTCGGCCAACCATCGCGCTGGTCGATGAATTAGCGCATACCAATATTCCTGGCTCGATTCGGAGCAAGCGTTGGGAAGATGTTCAAGTCCTGCTGGATGCTGGCATCGAAGTGTGGACCACAATGAACGTGCAACACATCGAAAGCCTCAATGACCAGGTGCGGCAGATCACGGGCATTCAAGTGCGCGAAACCGTCCCGGATGGGATCGTCCGGCGGGCCGCAGAGATCGTAGCTGTCGATGTCACTCCTGACGCGCTGCTCAATCGCTTGAAACGGGGAGCGATTTACAAGCCGGAAATGGTGGAGAAGGCGCTGACAGGATTTTTCAAAGGTTCGAATTTAGGCGCACTCCGCGAGTTGACGCTTCGCCAGGCCGCCCACGAAGTCGACCTCCGGCAGTCCGCTTACGATGAAATGCGCGGATTTCGGCTCCCTCGGGTCTCCGAAGCGCGCGCCAGCGGAACAACCCATAACCAGCCGAAGGAGCGGATTCTCATCCATATCACCCCCGATCCTTCAACGGCCATGCTCATTCGTCGAGGACGGCGCGTCGCTGACTACCTCCATGCCGATTGCACGGCTCTCTTCGTGCACCAGACTCCTGAATTCGCGCAACTCCCAGCCGAGGAACGACAGGCAGTGGAGAAGCACCTTCGCTTCGCTCGGAGTCTGCAGATCGCAACCCGGATTGTTGGCGGCAGCAACGGCATCGCCAAGGCGGTGGTGGAATTCGCCCGCCGCAATCAGGTCACGCAAATCTTCGTGGCGCACTCGGTGGTCGGACTTCTGGCGCGGCTACGTGGCAGGAACTTCACCGAGGATATCGTCCGCCTGGCACAAGACCTTCAGGTCACAGTCGTCGCCGACCGCAGCCGCGGGCCAGGTTCCTAGGCGAATTACAGTCGGGTGGGATAAAGTCCAGCCAGCGTTTATATAGGCATTGTGCCATCATCCTTCCCCTTCTTGGCCACTCCCTCCACTGCGGACGACTTTGTGTGGGGAAGTTCTGGCAAGGACGCGCGATTTCTCTCGAATCTGCGAAGGTTTTTGGGGCGTGCGGAAGAACGCGACAGGAAACTCCTGATGTCTCTGGCTCAGAAGTTGGCAGCGAAGCGAAACGGACGAAAATCCATTGCTGCTTGAAGCAATGCATTGGCTTAGCGTGAGATGTAGCGCCTCTACGGGAAACGCACACAGGGAGTCGTTAAATCAGCTTCGTTGCTAAGAGCAAGCTTGAACTCATGCAAACTCGCGACGCGAAAGTCGGCGGAGCCGGATCCAAACCAGGTTTCGGCAACGAATGCGGTAGCGTCGAGCCGAATTCGCAGATTCACGCTATGCCCACGGGCCTGGTAATGAAAAAGTGCGATTCTCTCTGCGGTCCTTTCAACAAAACCGTACGGTATCCAGAGTAAAGAGTTCGGAGTTTGGTCTCTGAATGCGAAATGCCAGACTTGTGACTCCCCGCAAGCGCGGGGTGGAGCAGCAAGCAAGAGCTTTTGGAAGAAATTCCTCGCGCACTTGGCAGTATGGCGAAATGACTGCACTGTCCAAGATCTTTTGAAATACTGAGAAGAGATGTCGTCACAAGGCCAATGCTCGCTGGGAGCCACAAAACTTGCGAGCCAATAAAGAGCCCGAAGTAAATCAGATAGCACTGTTTGGAGTAGCCCTAGCTTTGCAAGCAAACGCGCTTACGGCCGGTGTCATGTCAGTGTCATGCGATTCATGGTAAATGGCGGCAAGAAGCGAACAAAGACTGAAAAGAGAGGTGAATCTGATTTGCCCCGTGTTGTCGGAACTTGTTGGGTCCCCTCGATTTGTCTCGGCTCCGGCAAGTTGTGATGAATTTGGTTTCAAGGCTGTCATTTCCGAAAGGTCCGGGCAGTTCGTTCAGGTCGCTGAGCATTCGGTCTGTGACCGAATGGTTTCAAGAAGTTATTTCGCCCCACTGAGCCTTCCGCCTGTAACGGAAGAACTGAGAATCTGGTTCGCGAAAATCAAGAAACCCAGCGGAGTTATTGAGGGATGTGTTTCCCGGGAGTCCGGCGAATCTCTCACTTCCCAGATCGAGACTTCTGGCCCGCAATAACCTCCAGTTAGCTCGTGATGCACACGTCCGACATCGGAAAGTGCCGTTGCCCCTACTCTTGGTGCGGAAGCCGGTGTGAATAGAATTGGAGGACAGTTCCGATCTGTGCCCGATTTCCCTACCGGCAAACATTGCTGGCGCTCGGCCTGGCTTGCTTTTATTTCACGCTGTTATAGTCCTTATCGCTCACAGGCTCCAACCAGATTGTCTTTCCTTTTTGTGTGGGTGTAACTGCCAGATAGGCAAAGCTGCTTTTCGGGGATGCACCGTGCCAGTGCTCCACACCCGGTTGGCATTTAATGACATCTCCCTTGTGAACGATGCGAGCCAGTTTTCCGCGTTCTTGGTAGTAGCCAGTGCCTTCGGTGATCAACAGAACTTGGCCACCGGGGTGAATATGCCAATCCAGCTTTGCTCCGGGACCATAGGTGGCTTGGGCAATACTGGGATCGAAGGTACTGTCACCCACGTTGAGCTCACTCAGCCAAATATCCCCCGTGTGATTCTTAGTGGTGGAGAGGTCCCCTTTCGGGAAGAGTGGGTTCTATTACAATTGCGGTTGCGTGGCCGACGAAGCCAAATTACAGTGCAAGTTCGGGCGGAGCTAGAAATGTTCGCGTTTTCATTTCCACGACTGCAAGGACCATGCCGAGCAATCGGTGCGTGGATACTTTCTATTCTCGCGATTGCCCTGTGCTCACCTAATTCGCAGGCTCTGAACCCAGATTGGCAGCTATCTCAGTACGGCCACCGGGCGTGGAAGATCGAAGATGGATTCTTAGGCAGTGTCGTCAACGCGCTGGCCCAAGACAAGAAAGGCTATCTTTGGATAGGTACGGACAAGGGGTTATTCCGATTTGACGGCATCCGGATTACAGAGTGGAATCCACCGGATGGAAGCCAATTATCTTGGGGGATCATTTCGCTGTTGCCCGATAGAGACGGCAGCCTTTGGATTGGCACGATTAGTGGATTGGTCCATTGGGACGGCCATCGCGTCACGCGCTACAAGGAGAACCCGTCGGCTGCTGTCTATTCGCTCTGGCAAGACCCAGATGGAACTGTTTGGTTCAATCCATTTCAACTAAGCGCCGGTGGCGACGATGTCCTGTGCAGTGTGGCTGGTCCCAAGGTGAGCTGCTTTGGAAGCAAATATGGATTCCCCGTTTCGACTCCCCTACTAACATTCGTCCGCGATTCATCCGGAACCACGTGGATGGGCGGACCTGAATCTCTTATCTCCTTCAAGGATGCCACGGCAAAGACACTCATCGTAAATTCTCTAAAGAACAACCGGCAGCAACTCGGGGTGGCGAGCCTTGCTGTTGATGCAGACGGTTCTCTCTTGGCCGGCATGGCCAAAAAAGGGCCGGGATTGGGATTACAACGCTTCCGTGATGGGAGATGGGAGACGGTTAACGCGCGAGGTTTCGATGGGAGCCAGCATGCTGTCTTTCGCGTGCTGGTGGATCGCCACCAGGCACTTTGGATTGGCACCTTCAACGAGGGGATTTATCGGCTGTGTCAGGGACGTGTGGACCATTTCGATAGTGGAGATGGGCTTTCTGGGAACACAGTGTTTTCACTATACGAGGATGGTGAAGGGTCACTTTGGGTCGGAACAAATGGGGGGCTCGATCAATTCCGGGATCTGGCCGTGCGGAACTTTTCGAAGACGGCGTATCCAAAGGCGGCAGAATTCGACAACCTCGTCACCGCAAAGGATGGAACTCTCTGGGTCGGGGGCGACGGTTCCCTCTTCACTTTACAAAGCGGCACGAATACGTTTACGCCACGCGGAGGCAACCTCAAGGGCAAGCAGGTCACCACGATCTTCGAAGATCATCTAGGACGCATGTGGATCGGTTTGGATAATACTCTCAATATTCTTGACCGCGGAAAGTTCACTCCGATCACGCTGGCGGACGGGCACCCGCCCGGATTCATCGTTTCAATGGCGGAAGACACTGAGAGCAACCTGTGGGCTCTCACTACAGGCCCACCGAGAACACTCCTCTCTGTCGATGCAAAGACTCTGCAGGCATCGCTGATGCAAACAATCGATGGAAGCAAGATTGCGAACGATCCCCACGGCGGACTTTGGATTGGCACCAATACTGGCGATCTCCTCCATTTCTCACAGGGAAAAGTGGCTCCTGTTCCGCTTGTGCGAAAGTCGAATTCCAGAATCGCCCAGCTTTCCGTGACGGCCGATGGTGGAGTTATGACAGCGAGCGACCTCGGCTTTTCGTATCTGGTCGGCAATACCACTCGCATCCTGGATGCGAGTAATGGTCTACCCTGTTCCAATATGAATAATTTCGTGTTTGATGCGAACGGCGACCTTTGGCTGTATGCACGATGTGGGCTTGTTGAGGTAAGCCAATCTGACGTTGAACGCTGGCAGAAAGATCCGTCTACCCAGATTCAGCCTCGTGTCTTCGATTCGTCCGACGGAGTGCGGACCCACCTTCCGCCATTTGAGGGAGCGGCGCGTTCTGGAGACGGAAGACTATGGTTCAACGGCATGGACACTCTGCAAATGGTCGACCCGGGGCGCATGCACCTCAACCCCATTCCACCACCTGTGAGGATTGAGGGAATCCGAGCCGATTTCCGGGATCACAGCCTTGCGGAAACTGTCCATCTGCCGCCGCTGACACGTGATATTGAAATTACCTACACCGCCTTGAGCCTCGCGGCTCCTCAAAAGACTATGTTTCGCTACAAACTCTCCGGTTTCGACCAGGATTGGCATGATGTCGGCGCGAGGCGGCAAGCGGTGTATATGAACCTTCGGCCAGAGACGTACACATTTCAAGTCGTAGCCCGCAACAATGATGGTGTCTGGAACTTGATGGGCGATACATTGAGCTTCACAATTCCGCCGAAGTTTTATCAGACTTCCTGGTTCCGCGGCGTTTGTTTGCTTGCTCTTCTTGTAGTGTTCTGGGCTTTCTACCAATTGCGTCTTCGTGAGGTCCAGCGGCAGTTCAAGGCGGGACTCGAGGAGCGGGTTGGGGAGCGAACCCGTATCGCCCGCGAGTTGCACGATACGCTGCTGCAGAGTTTGCACGGTCTGATGTTTCAATTTCAGGCGGCGCGCAACATGTTGCCTCGCAGGCCGGAGGACGCGGTGCAAGCACTGGACGAAGCGATCTCCGGTACGGAACAAGCAATCGCGGAGAGCCGCGATGCCATTCACGACTTACGCCCGGAGGCGGTTGCTCAAGGCGATTTGTCGCAATTACTGGATGCTGTAGGTAGCGAACTCGCGACCGTTCAAGAAACGAATTACCAGTCAACAACTTTCGATGTGATCGTCGAGGGCCAGCCGCAAACCGTATCTCCCATCGTCCAGCATGAGGTGTATAGCATCGGCCGCGAAGTGATCCGAAATGCTTTTCACCATGCAAAGGCGCAAAGGATCGAAGTCGAAATACGCTACGACAAGAATCAGCTCCGTCTGCGAATCCGTGACGATGGAAAGGGCATCGACCCCAGAGTTCTTGAGGAGAGCAGACGTCCTGGACACTGGGGGCTGCCTGGAGTATTTGAACGAGCGCAACGAATCGGGTCGCGATTGGATTTTTGGAGCCAGGCTGGAGCGGGAACCGAAGTTGAGTTGACCGTTCCGGCTGCGATTGCGTACAAAACATTGCGAGATGGCTCCAGGTTTAGGCTATTTCGCAAAGCGGGAAGCCATGAACAATCCTCCTGATCCGATTCGAATTCTGACTGTGGATGACCACTCTCTTCTCCGCAAGGGAATAGCGGCCCTGGTAAATGCCGAATCAGATATGAAATTGATTGCAGAAGCTTCCAGCGGGCAGGAGGCCATCGAAAAATTCCGATTGCACCGGCCCGATGTAACCTTGATGGATCTACAGATGCCGGGCATGAACGGTACGGAAACAATTGCTCGGATACAGGGCGAATTCCCTGATGCCCGCATTGTAGTCCTTACCACATACACAGGCGATGTTCAGGTATTGAAAGCACTCAAGGCAGGTGCGCGTGCTTACATCTTAAAGGGCCACGTGCATCGTGAGCTCTTGGAAACTATCCGTGCGGTTCACGCAGGACAGAAACGAATTCCGCCCGACGTCGCCGCGGAATTGGCCGCACACATGGCAGATGATGCCTTGAGCCCACGCGAAATAGATGTATTGCGGCTGATCGCGGCAGGAAACTCCAACAAACTCATTGCCGATCATCTCTCGATCGGCGAGGCGACAGTCAAGAGCCACGTTACGAATATACTGTCCAAACTCGGTGCCAATGACCGAGCCCACGCTGTGACGATTGGGTTGAAGCGGGGAATCATCCAACTATAGCTCCCCCAAAAGTAGGATTGGCCTGCCCGCCCTTTAACTGTTTCGGAATCATTTCGACGACATTAACATGCGAATGAAATGTGTGCGTGGAGGCGACTCTGCAACGATTATTTTCGACTTTCGCCAACGGCTGGCCCGGTGTGGGTCTCTTGTTACTGCGGCTGGCAACTGCCGGGGCGCTGTTTTACTGCACCATTATGCAGCTTAAAACGACATACCAGCTTGTATCGATCGTCCCGCAAGTGATCGGTGTTGGCGCGGGGACATTTCTCCTCGTCGGCCTGTGGACCCCTGTAACAGGAACAGTGGTTGCAGCGGCTGAACTGTGGATCATGCTCTCACGCGGCGGCGAATCTTGGATCTTGCTTCTATTGGCTGCCCTCGGAGCCAGCCTGGCAATGATTGGTCCCGGGGCTTGGTCTATCGATGCCCGCCTGTTTGGTAGGCGACATATTGATGTCTCATTGAGGTAGGTTCTGATCCACCTAAAGACGTAGTGCCAGTTTCTACGAAATGTTGATTCCGCAAGTCGACCATTTGGGGTTTTCCGCAGGGCTGGATTCACCGCACAATCCGCTTGTCTGGTAGGGATTCCAACACACCGGCATGGCGCGCGGAATATCAATTCAGAGAGGAGTCAGCAAATGAAATGTTTTGGAAGGTTAGCCACATTCATTCTAGGAGGAATGATTATGAATCATGCAGCAGCAGCTCAAGCACCTAACGCGGCGACAGATCCTCGAATCGACCCACAAGTGCGGTCCTTTCTCGCGGAACTCAACAAGGACCCCAGTCCATTCTGGGAACTGCCGCAGCCGAAACCCCAGGAGATTCTCACCGGATTGCAGAACAAGACAACGGTGGATATGTCTGGCGTCAACACAGTGGAAAAAACGATCACACAGGATGGACGCAGCGTAAAGCTGTATATCATGACACCCCAGCAAACTTCAGCGAAGCCAGGAGTCCTACTGTTCATCCACGGCGGCGTCTGGATCGTGGGCAACTTCCAGAACCATCAACGGCTTCTGCGTGACCTTGTGGTCGGCTCCGGTCAAGTTGGTGTTTTCGTCGAGTACACTCCTCTCCCCGAGGCAGTGTTTCCCACGCAATTGGAAGAGAGCTACTCTGCCCTAAAGTGGGTCTCGGCGCATGCTGCTGAGTTTGGTGCCGATGGGACTCGTATCGCAGTTGCCGGCAATTCGGTCGGCGGAAATATGACGGCCGCTTTGACGCTGATGGCCAAGGACCGGAAGGGGCCGAAGATTAGCTACCAAGTGCTCTTCATCCCAGCTACAGATGCGAGCGTGGATACCGACTCATACCATGAGTTTGGAACCGGCCGTTTCTTGGCGCGCTCATTTATGAAGTATGGCTGGGATCTCTACGCGCCTGACCAGAAGACGCGGAACAACCCATATGTATCTCCGCTGCGCGCGAGCAGTGACGAGTTGAAGGGTTTGCCGCCAACTCTTGTGATCACCGCCGAAAACGATCCTCTTCGCGACGAAGGTGAAGCGTATGGCCGCAAACTCATGGACGCCGGGGTTTCAGTAACCATTACGCGTTACAACGGCATGATCCACGATTTCGTTCTCCTCAATGCCATTCGCGACTTACCTGAAGTGGAGAACGCTCTCCGTGAGGCGAGCGGCGGAATCCAAGTAGCACTAAAGCCAAGTGACGGAATTCGCGCTGCCTTGAAGTAATGACCCGTCCGGGGTGGCGACAGACTCGATCTTCGTCACCCCCATCATCTAACAAATGAAAGAAACAATTTCAGATGTCAACTTCAAGCACAGCCTTGAGGACCAGTTCGAGTACCCGGGAGTGCCTGATGTTGACAGTATCTGCATTAAGGGAGCAACACATGTTGAAACAACTCTGGAACACAAGCGCACCATTAACGTTTACCGGTTTGCTGATGTTGCCTTTGCTGGCATTCGCAATCGCCGGCCTGTTCATCGACCCGCGAATCATCACCGACGCACCGGCATGGCTAAAGCCTGCAAAGTTCGTTGTATCGATTGCGATCTATGTGTTCACGCTTGCCTGGGCGTTTACGTTGATCCCCGGGTGGCGGAAGACGCGCCTTGTGGTCGGGTGGGCCACGTCAATCGCGATGGTTCTGGAATTCATGATCATCGCACTTCAGGCCTACCGGGGCACCACCAGCCACTTCAACTTCAGCACGCCTCTCAATAGTGTTCTGTTCATCATCATGGGCGTGGCCATCGTATTGCAGACATTCATCAGCATAACCGTGGCTGTAGCATTCTGGCGGCAGAGGTTCGAAGACCCTGCGATGGGATGGGCCCTTCGATTCGGGATGATCATCACGATTATCGGTGCTCTCAGTGCGGGTTTCATGACGCACCCGACCGCGGTTCAACTGGCCGCCGCACATGGCGGACAGGCGATGCCGATTATGGGGGCGCATACCGTGGGTGCGCCTGACGGTGGCCCCGGCCTTCCGGGGACTGGCTGGAGCACCGAACACGGCGACCTGCGGATTCCACACTTCATAGGTCTGCATGCTCTGCAGGTACTTCCCCTGATTGCCTTCGTGGTGAGGCGCCCCCGGCTAAGCAGCGACACACGAGTCCGTCTGACGTTGACTGCGGCAGGAAGCTACTTCACATTGGTCGTACTGCTGCTCGTACAGGCGCTCCGGGGGCAGCCGATTCTCAGGCCAGACGCGCTCACATTCGGGCTATTCGGCGCATGGGCCCTCGCCACGGCGATCTATGGCTGGAACACCTTCAATCCCGCTTCGGCGGTAACGACCCCGGAGACCATCTGAGGTGCCATGTGTCTCCACAACAGGTTTTTTCCATCGCTAACTCCCTCGCGTTGGTTTCTTGGATCATGCTCGCAATCCTACCCGGGAGACCTTGGGTGACCAAGGTGGTCACGACTAAGCTCGTTCCAGGACTCTTCGCTATTCTCTATACGGCGATTGCCGTCTCGCTGTTCTGGCACTCTCCTGGCGGCTTCTCGACTCTTGCAAGTGTCGGGGTACTGTTCTCCAATCCCTGGCTGCTGCTTGCTGGATGGGGGCATTACCTGGCGTTTGACCTTCTCATAGGCTCATGGGAATTGGAGGACTCGCGTGAGCGCGGCATCCCTCACCTGATGGTGGTCCCATGTCTTTTGCTGACGTTTATGTTCGGCCCAGCGAGGTGGCTGCTTTACAGGATCGTACGATCCGTTCGTCGCAGAGATTCAATTTTCCCCAGCAAGGAAGGAGCAGTGGCATGAAGTTCACGAAGGTGTTCATTACCCTTACCTCCCACACCACTACGAAGGAGAACAGCATCTATGCCCTGTCATCACGAACTCCCGAGTGGTCGGCTACACAGAAGTTATCGAGAACGGCGTTCGAGGAAATCAGATCGCGAAGAGTCCATCGTAGGACCCCATTTCCCCCAACCGGACTTCTGACCCGGAATAGCTTACGGTTAGCCGTCATCCGGGAAGAACAACTATTTATAGAGTCACATCTACGGAAAACCGACTTTTTCCATGCGAACGTTAGTTTCCGCACAGCGAAGTGGACTGTGCACGGATTAGACAGAGCGGTGAACCACGCCCTGCACCTAGAATCCACCCCGGTAAACGCGTCACCGGACTCGTGTCCAGTTACAACTAATCAGCACTTTAATTTCCGAAACTAATTGTTCGCGCAACATTTTTGGGTGTTTTACCATTAACCCCCAAGGAGTTTGAGTGCCACTCAGCCGCTTGAAGTTTCTATTTCTCGGAGTCTTTTGCCTCACAGGGATGGTTGGCTGCCTGCTAGATGCATTCGTTCTCGGTTCGAAGCCAATCGCTGAAGTGGTTGTTTGGATAGTCTTCACCGGAATTATGGCCGTTGTGTATCTGGTACTTGCTCTGCGCGCTCCTCGCTGGTTGATTGCTGGAATCTTGTTGCACATTTCCGGTTCAATGTTGGTGCGGTTCCTGCTGGTTCACCTGCATTTCAATTTTGCCGCGCCAGACATTCAAACCGGCGTGCGCTTCGCGGCCGTTACCAGCATCATTCTGTGTCTCCTCTCCTGCGTATTTTTTCTTCTGTTCTTTTATCGAGAAGGACGCCGTTCGATCCGCTTGCAGACTGAACTCACGCTTGCCCACGACATCCAGAAAACATTGGTCCCAATCATCGAACTTTCAACAGTTAAGTGGGAACTCTATGGCGTGTCCCTGCCAAGTCAAAACGTAGGCGGCGATTTGGTTGATGTGGTTGCGCAGCGTGATGGCTCGGTGTTGGCTTATGTCGCTGACATTTCGGGACATGGCCTCCCGGCTGGAATCTTGATGGGGCGCTTCAAAACTGCGGCCCGCACGTGCGCTCTTGAAAATACAGGACTTTCTTCTTTTTTGGAACGCGTTAACCTCGTGCTTCCGCAAGTCAAAGAACCGGAAATGTTTGCAACTTGCGCGATTGTACGGCTACCAGCGGACCGCGAGAACTCCCCGAATTATTTTGAATACGCTGTCGCAGGTCACCCCGCTCCCGCTGTGTTTTCCCCTTCTGCGGGCTCCGTCAATCGACTGGAGGAAGGCTCGGCTGCACTCGGACTTTTGCCGTCGCCGGAATTTCATGGGAACGAGTGCCAGATTCGCCCCGGCGACCTTTTGCTTATTTTCACCGACGGGCTGGTCGAGATTGCTAATGCCAAATACGAAGAATTTGGTTGGAGTAGCCTTAAAGCAGTTGTCGAGCGAAATCAGGCCCGTTCTTTGAAGTGCATCTCGGAAGCAATATTCGAGGAAGGCATCCGCTGGGGCAAGGCGACGGATGACCGCACGTTGCTGTTAGTTCGTTTTCGATAGAGCCGCGTTGACCTGAGTCACTCCCGATCAACGCGGAAAAGTGGATACCGGGACTCGTGAACACCGCTGACAGACCAGGGGCGTTCATTGCTCAAACCAGCGAGGGGATCCGAACGATGAAGAAACGCAAACTCGGGAACAGCAACCTTGAAGTCTCTGCGCTGGGCCTTGGCTGCATGAGGCTGAGTCCCGGTCACGGAGCGGTGGGGGCAACCCGGCAGGAGATGATTACGCTCATTCGGGCTGCCGTCGAACGCGGCGTCACGTTCTTCGATACAGCGGAAGTCTACGGTCCGTTCGTGAATGAAGAACTCGTGGGCGAGGCCCTCGCTCCTGTGCGGGAGCAAGTGGTGATCGCAACCAAGTTCGGGTTTCAGATTGGCTCCGGGAAAGATCCGCACCCGGCCGGCCTCAACAGTAGGCCGGATTGCATCAAAGAGACCGTCGAAGGCTCGCTAAAGAGGCTGAAGGTCGACACCGTCGATTTGCTCTATCAACATCGCGTCGATCCGAACGTCCCGATTGAAGATGTGGCGGGTGCAGTGAAAGACCTGATTCGGGAAGGCAAAGTGAAGTACTTCGGATTATCGGAAGCAGGGGCGCACACCATCCGCCAGGCGCACGCCATACAGCCGGTGACGGCACTGCAAAGCGAATACTCGCTGTGGTGGAAACGTCCGGAAGAGGAAATTATCCCAACGCTTGAGGAGCTTGGCATCGGCTTTGTTCCGTTCAGCCCGCTTGGCAGGGGATTCCTCACCGGGGCGATTACGGAGCACACCCAGTTTGATCCGGAGGACAATCGCGGCAGCTTCCCGCGCTTCTCGCCGGAAGCCCGCAAGGCAAATCGCGCGCTCGTGGATTTGATTGCCGCATTCGCCGCGAAGAAGAATGCGACCTCCGCTCAGATCGCGCTCGCGTGGCTCCTGGCGCAGAAGCCCTGGATCGTTCCCATTCCCGGCACCACCCGGCTGGAGCGCCTTGAAGAGAACATCGGAGCGGTGACCATTGAACTCACCGCGGATGATCTTCGGGAACTCGACGCCGCTATCGCGAGGATCACGGTCCATGGCGACCGCTATCCGGAAGAACTGGAACGGATGACGAATCGGTGAGAGCGAACAACTTGTGCAGGTAGATCAGGCGCCGGCGCTTTAGAGAGAGGAACCACGGATGAAAATATCGTTTGAAAACAAGGTTGCACTGGTCACGGGCGGCGGGTCGGGCATAGGGCTGGCGACGGCGAAGGCGTTTGCGAAATCGGGTGCAGCCATCGTTCTGGCCGATTGGAATGACAAGTCGATACGTGCCGCCGCCGACGAACTTGCCGCGCAAGGTCACAAAGCGCTGGCGGTCGCGTGCGATGTGTCGGATGACGCGCAGGTCGCGGCCATGGTCGAGAAGACGGTGGCGACCTTCGGCCAGCTCGATGCCGCTTTCAATAATGCAGGCGTCCAGAACGTGCTTGCCGAGACGGCGGACACCACCCGGGAAGATTACGACCGGGTCATGGGGATTAATCTCCGCGGGGTGTGGAGCTGCATGAAGTTCGAATTGCAACAGATGCGCAAGCAAAAAAGCGGCGCTATCGTTAATTGCTCTTCGCTCGGAGGACTCGTGGGCGGAGCCGAGCGCGGAATCTACCACGGAGCGAAGCACGGAGTCATTGGATTTACCAAGAGCGCGGCCCTTGAATATGGAACACGCGGCATTCGCGTCAATGCCGTATGTCCGGGCCTTATTTGGACACCGATGGCCGATCAAATGGTCGCGGCCGGTCAAGGCGAGGCACTCAAAGGAATGGAGAAGAGCATCCCGATGGGGCGAGTTGGCCGTCCTGAGGAGATTGCCAATGCCGTTCTGTGGCTTTGCAGTGAAGCGGCCAGTTATGTAACCGGTCAGTCCATCTCAGTGGACGGCGGTTTCATCATGCGCTAAGGGAAATGGGAGGAGACGGGAATGAAATTGATTGCGATCACTATTATGTTGCTTCTTATATTTATTGCGAACGGTGCCGCCCAGACGACGCCGGCATCTGGCCCTTCGAAAACTGCGCCTGGTCAGAATTCGCAGACGATCAAGATCGCGCGAAGCGACTCCATGCACCCAAACAAAGGGTCTGCCCAATACTTCACCGGCTCAGTACAAGTTCAAGAGCTGTTTCCCGCTTACGATCCATCGCGCACGAGCGGCGGAAAAGTTACGTTCGAGCCCGGTGCGCGGAGCGCTTGGCATACGCACCCGCTCGGTCAAATCTTGATCGTGACGGACGGCACGGGCTGGATTCAGCAGTGGGGAGGACCGATTGAAGAGATCCGGAAGGGCGATGTAATTTGGATTCCGGCGGGGGTGAAACACTGGCACGGCGCGACTCCAACAACGGCCATGACGCACATCGCAATACAGGAAGCGCTCAACGGTAAAGCAGTAGAGTGGATGGAGAGAGTGACCGACGAGCAATACCACAAGTAATCGCAGTTCACCCTGAACCGCAGGAGGCCAAGATGAAGCTAATCGCCGTTATGATCGCGGCGCTTTCTCTGATCAGCACCGCATGGCCCCAGGGCCAACACACAGAGAACGGGAGGAAACCGGAAACCATGCCGACAGTAAAAGACATCATGACGGTGGCGCCGGCGCTTGAGAAGTATGCGCAGGGCCCTCTTGCCGACCTATGGAAACGGCCTGGGCTCACGCCGCGGGACCGGAGCATCGTGACCATCGCGGCTTTGATTGCGCGCAACCAGACAATAGAGATGCCCTACTACTTCAATCTCGCGCTCGACAATGGCGTCAAGCCGCGCGAGATTTCCGAGATCATCACACATCTCGCCTTTTATTCCGGCTGGGCGAATGCGCTATCCGCGGCGGCGGTGGCCCGGGACGTCTTTGCGCAACGCAAGATCGGAGCGGATCAGGTTCCTCCCGCTTCCCCCAAACTCTTGCCACTGGACAAGGAGGCCGAGGAAAAACGGGCGACAGCCGTCAAACAACAATTCGGCAAGTTGGCGCCGGGACTCGTGCAGAACACTACGGATGTTCTCTTCCGCGATCTCTGGCTTCGGCCGGACCTTGCCGCGCGAGACAGAAGTCTCGTAACGGTCAGCGCACTGATCGCTTCGGGCCAGGTCGCGCAGATCAAGTACCACCTCAACAGGGCGATGGACAATGGGCTTACTCAGGAAGAAGCGGGAGAGGTCGTTACTCAACTGGCTTTCTACGCCGGGTGGCCGAATGCGTTTTCCGCCCTGCCCGTTGTAAAGGATGTCTTCGAAAAACGCGCCAACTAGCGGCGCCGCCGCGTGGCAATCCCCGGGTTTACCCCAGACTAAATACCCGACCCACAGAATCCATAAATAAAATGTGCTTGCGAGAGCGGATCGCGTCTGGCTTCCAAAAAACAGGCAACTCGGCGTAATCCACTTTGCTGGAAAACGCGACTATGCGCAGAAGTGGTCGCACTCGGCGCCTTAATCCAAGCTGACATACGAAATAGCTTTCCGATTGTCTGCTGCTCAGAAGTTGGTCAAAAACGGCGTTCGAGGAGATGAGAACGCAAGCAATCCTCGCCGCGACCTCACTTCCCAGATTGGGCCCGGAATAACTTCCGGTTAGCTCGTCAACTGGGAGGAATCGCGGTCACTTCCCATGTGCTGACTTTCGAGGAGGAAGTCCAAATTGGGAAGAATTAGAACCATTCTCTTTAGCTCACTGTTTGTATTAAACTGAGGGGAATTTCTTCTGGAAGAACGTCTTGACCCACGACCGCGAACACTTTCGCAACTCTTACGTCGGCAGCCCGCCCTGGGACATCGGCAAGCCCCAAGCAGCGTTCCACGCCGCCGCCGATAAGGTCGTCGGCTCGGTTCTCGATGCAGGCTGTGGCACCGGCGAACACGCCCTGTTCTTCGCCGCACGGGGCCATGCTGTCACGGGCTTCGACTTCCTGGAGGAACCCATCGCTGCGGCGCGGCGCAAGGCCGCCGAGCGCAACCTCATCGTCAAGTTCCTGGTCAAAGATGCCCTAAACCTCCATGAGTGGACCGAACGCTTCGATAACGTGCTCGACTCCGGTCTATTTCACGTTTTTTCCGACGCGGACCGCATTCCCTACGTGCGCGGGCTCAAGACCATCCTCAATCCCGGCGGGCGCCTGTTCCTGCTTTGTTTCAGCGACGCCACCCCGGGAACCCAAGGACCGCGACGCGTCTCGCAGCCCGAATTGCGCCATGCCTTTGCCGATGGCTGGAAAATCGAATCGCTCGAGCCCGTGCGCCTCGAGATCCGCCCCGAGTATAGACCGGGAGCCTTCTTCGGCGAAGACCCGCGCGGCTGGTTCCTCGTCACCCGCCGCCTAGCTTAAACCGATCCTGCAGATTGGCATTCTCTTCGGATAATCGGCAATGCGGAAGTAATCCGGGAGCCGTCAGCGCGTCTTTTGCGGGCCAGATACGGCGTTGTAGGACATAACGCGTCAACGGTCGTGTGGGTGCAGGATTGGGTGCAGCTAGAAAAGTAAGAATGGCTCCGAGTCTTATGTAAGCGACACCAGACGCGGCACTTAGATTTCTGACATCCTCGGCTGTTAACCGAAGGGTTGCTAGTTCGAATCTAGCCCGGGGAGCCAAATTCTTGCCCCATTCAGCGGATGAAATCGCGGCGGCCGAATTGCGCGCCGCTTTGGCCTAGCCCGCGTGCTTCAGGAAGATTGCCCCAAGTGGGGGAAGCGTCAGAGAGAGCGAATAGGGGTGGCCGTGGGCATTGACAGGGGCGGCTTCGACCTCCCCTAGATTGCCCCAGCCCGCGCCTCCGTAAGTGGCGCCATCGCTATTCAGGATTTCTCGCCACCGGCCCGCTTCGGGTACTCCCACGCGATAGTTCTGGCGAGGAATGGGCGTGAAATTCAGCGCGACGAGAATGGAATCCTCGCGCCGCTTTCCGTGGCGAAACAGCGCCAGCGTGTTTTCTTCCCAATTGTTGCAGTCGATCCACTCGAAGCCTGCGGGATCGGTGTCCAATTGGTGCAGCGCGGGTTCTGACCGATAGGTGCGATTGAGGTCCTGGAGCCAGTCGCGCAGTCCGCGATGGGGAGCGTACTGCAGCAAATCCCAGTCCAGGCTGGAGTCATGATTCCATTCATGCCATTGCCCGAATTCGCCACCCATGAACAGCAGCTTTTTCCCGGATTGTGCGAACATCCAAGCGTAAAGAAGGCGCGAGTTGGCAAATTTCTGCCAGTCGTCGCCGGGCATTTTGCCGAGCAAGGACCCTTTGCCGTGTACGACTTCATCGTGAGACAGGGGCAGAACAAAGTTTTCGGTGAAGGAATACAGGCCCCTAAATGTCAAATCATTCTGATGATACTTGCGATAAATAGGATCGAGGTGCATGAAGCGCAAGGTGTCGTGCATCCAGCCCATGTCCCACTTCAATCCAAAGCCGAGTCCGCCGATGTACACGGGGCGCGACACCATCGGCCAGGCAGTCGATTCCTCTGCGATGATCTGGATATCCGGGTGACTTCCATACGCGGCCTCATTTAGTTTCCTCAGAAACGAAACGGCTTCCAGATTTTCGCGCCCACCAAAGCGGTTTGGAATCCATTCACCTTCCTTCCTGGAGTAATCGAGATAAAGCATCGAGGCGACCGCGTCCACGCGGAGGCCATCGGCGTGAAACTTGTCCAACCAGAACGACGCGCTGCTCAGCAGGAAGGAGCGGACTTCATTGCGCGAGTAGTTGAAAATGTAGCTGTTCCAGTCCGGATGAAAGCCCTGCTTGGGATCGGCGTGCTCGAAAAGATGTGTGCCATCGAAGTAGGCGAGTGCATGTTCATCGCTCGGGAAATGCGAAGGGACCCAGTCCAAAATGACTCCGATACCAACCTGATGGAGCCGGTCCACTAGATACATCAAATCTTCTGGCGAACCGTAGCGGCTGGTTGGCGCGAAATAACCGGTGGTCTGGTAGCCCCAGGAACCGTAAAACGGGTGCTCCATGATTGGGAGGAATTCGACGTGTGTGAACCCCCGATCGCGAACGTATTCGGGTAACCGTAAAGCGAGTTCGCGATAAGTGAGCCAGCGCGAGCCTTCCTCCGGAATACGCGCCCAGGAGCCCAAATGAATTTCATAGATGGAGATTGGGCTTCGAAGGGAATTGTGCTCCGCACGGGTCTTCATCCACTGCCCGTCGCCCCATGTATAGTCTGCATTCCAGACCACCGAGGCTGTCTTTGGGGGAGTTTCCGAGCATCGTGCAAACGGATCGGCCTTATCCACCTGGTAGCCCTGATATTGCGAGGCGATGTGAAACTTGTATGCCGCCCCCGGTTGCATCCCTTCGACGAAGCCCTCCCAGATTCCGGAGGAGCCCTTGGCCCGCAGATGGGTTTGCGAAGTGCTCCACCCGTTTGCATCTGTCATCAAGGTGACGCTGCTTGCGTTCGGGGCCCAAACGGCAAAGTAGGTGCCTTCGCCTTCTGCCGTTCGCAGATAATGGGAGCCCATTTTTTCGTAGAGGTGCAGGTGAGTGCCCTCGTTGAACCAGTAAAGATCGTCGTCTGTCAAAAGCGAGATGTCGTTTCGCACTCGCAGTGCGCCAGCCGTTACGTCCGACTTGAGAGGTTTCTTTCCAGCAGCATCGAGCATATTCACCTCCTTCTGGATTTTCAGTTACTTCCTGGATGCGGCTGCTCTTCCAGTTGCGGGCGAAGGAAGGGTGCCGCGTGAATCAGGCGGTTTTATGAGCCGTTTTGCCGACCAGGTCTTCGATGCCTCTGAGAGGTATCGGCAGCCAAGAAGGGCGGTTGTTCAGCTCGTAGCCCATTTCGTAGACGGCCTTCTCCAGCAAATGCACCCGGAGAAGGGCTTCGGACTCCTCCCATTTCTTGGGAAGAAATGGAGCCCCCTTGACCGTGGTGCGATATTCATCAAGAAATTTCCCACTCGCGATCGAACGCCACAGCGACAATAGATCCACGATCTGAGAAAGCTCATCGGAGGAATGATTGGCGCCTTCGGTAAAGGCGAGGAGGGCGGAGCGCTCAGCGTAGTGGAACGATCGCAACATCCCTGCGACGTCCTGCAGCGGGGAGCGCTTTGCCCTTCGCTCTTCGATCGGGCGGGCGGGTTCTCCCTCGAAATCGATGATCATGAAATCCGAGCCGGTGAAGAGCACTTGGCCCAGGTGATAATCGCCATGAATTCGGATCCGCAGGCCGGCGATGTCGTTTTCGAGAAGCGTGTGAAAAGTGAGCAAGACTTCTTCTTCGCACTTGGCCGCGCGCAGTGCCGCCTGCTTCGTAGTCTCGGAAAACAGCTCCATCTTCGATCGCAGGAGATCGAAATTGCGAATGGTCAAATCGTGCAAGGCGCTTCCCAGAAATTCGCGATATGCGGGTGTGAAAGGTTCGGGCAGGAATGCGGGATTCGATTTGCTGTTTGCCATGGCGAGATGCATTTCCGCCGTGCGCTTGCCGAGCAAACCCATGAGCCTGGTGATCGCTGCAAGTTGCTCGGAGGCCGCTGCCGGCAAATGCTCGGTCTTTAGCTTGGAACCCGGTCGTCTCTTCGAAGAATCGGCTAGCCCCGAATCGGCAAGGGCCTGGGTCAAAAGTTCCTTTAGCGAGCGCAAGGTGGAATTCCAGGCATCGCCCTGATTCGCGACGAATGCCTGCAATATTCCTAACGTCATCGCCCGGCCTTCGTTTGTCTGGTACTCGAGTGAACCTCCGAGCTGTGGCGTATTCGGGAAATGCGCGATTTCCGTCAGGAATTGTCCCACTTCCAGATCCGGGTTCACGCCCTCTTCCACACAGCGGTAAAACTTCAGAATCGCACGATCGCCGTAAAGTATGGAGGTATTGCTCTGTTCCGCCTTCAAGACGCTCCCGGCAGGTGGCGATCCTGTTTTCGGCAGCAACGAATCGAGTGCGCTGCTTTTCCGTGCCAGCAGGGTGCCGCTTTCTCCGGTAAACGAGCGGTTGTCCTGAATTGCCGCCAACAGAGCTGCAAGGAACTCGGGGCTAGCAAGAGCATCGGTCAGAACAGTTTCCTTGGAGGCTTCGGACACTTGAAAGTGAAGGACGGAGCGAGTTGGTTCCGTTCCGACGGCAGGAGCCTCTGCCAACTGCAGCAGTGGAACAACGTATGTCTCGTCGTGACCCTCTGAATATTCCACCTTGGCGAGCACGATCAATGCTCGAGCACCGGCGAGAGTTACAATCAGGCAATCCTTCAGCGCGACCGCCTGAATGTCTCGTGCTTTGGCTCGAAACCAGCGTTGTTCCTGCAAGTAGCTTGGCAACTGGTCTGCGACGGCGCCACGCAATTTGTTAAAAAATAGACCATCGGCTTGCGCGATAGACATCTTGACAACCCTCCTTTCCGACTTTCTCGACGGGGCACGTTTGAGTTTGTAACTCCGACTGCTCGCTAAAGCGGCGAGAGTTCCTCGTCGTGTTCCTCTTTCTTCTGAATCAGGCGTTTTTCGAGAAAGCGTTTGGCGACTTCGCTTCCGCCAATGCCGAAGGCGATGGCGAGTCCGAGCATCAAGCCTCCGAAGCCGATCGCAAAGGCCACCAGGATCGTCTCCCGGCCCAGACCGATCTGTTCGAGAGCCATAGAAAGTGCAAGGGAACCGATGACCAGGCGAACGGCTTCACTCAGCAGGCGCGGCGAAGGGAAACCCGCATTGACCCCGGCAAGCAGGACGGCTCTGGAAAAGAAATTCGCGGCCAGGAAGCCGATAAAGGCCACGAAGAAAGCCACAAACAGTTGTGGCAGCAGCGCAATCAGATTGGAAATATGCTGCTGCAAGCTGACGATCCCGAGCACACTTACGCCAATGACGGTAAATCCCAACCAGATCACCCAGAACAAACCGCGGCTGAGCAGCTCGGAAACCGACGGCAGATCCGCGCGCCGGAGCAATTGGGAAGCGCCCGCTGCCTCGGAGACGCGGTCGATTTTTGTGTATCTAAGAATCGAGCGCAGAAGGACCTTGAGAATGTAGGCGATCAGCCAGCCGACCAAGATGATGATCAGCATGACGATGAAGTGCGGCAGGAATTCAGCCAACATGTGTTCAAAGTTGAGGTGAGCCTGTTTGAGTCCTTCGAGGATCAGTTCTTTCATGACGACCCCTCCTCCTTTAAGTTCCATCGCTCAACCAAATAGGGCTTTTGATTCGCAAACTCCTGACAAAGGGCTTCCAAATCGGCCTCGACGGCGGCGGCGTCACTGGAACGATGTTTCGTAATGAAGGAGTAGACCCTGCCACGGTAGAGCGGGACCAGAGCTTGCACCAGGTGTTCCCGATTCATCACGGAGCGGTGGTACGCCGCGGCAAATTCGTAGACGACGCGCGCCCACAAGGAATTCGCAAATTGAAATTCCGCTGCGTCGAGCCCCGCAAGCCGCATGAGTTCCGCATGCGTGGCGGGCGCAAGAAGTTTCTCGAGAATTCCAGAGAGTTCGTTGGCACCCGCCTTGAACATCTGCAAAAATTTGTTCCGGTCGATACGAATCGCTTCCGTGGAGAAGTCGTGGTCGGGGCCGACGGTGTGCAATGGAGCGTTCTCAGCGGCAGCTTGCCAAAGGGATTCCGTGGATTCCATGCAGGAGAAAAGACCGCTCACTGTCTGGCGCACTACGGCTACCACGTTTGCTCCGGAAGCTTGATGCGGTTTGGGGCCGAGATATGTTTGGCAACAGCGAAAGGAATTTGTGAAAGCGTTCATGGCCATCCACATTTCGGCGCCGCCCTGAAAGGCCTCACCTTGCCATTCCTGCTGGGCCAGGCAATGGGTTGCCAAAGAACCGGAAAAAGCAAATTCCGAGGCACGCATTTCTCTTATGGGCTTCCCATATAGCGCCCGGCTAATCGGGTAGAGGAGATTCTTGCTCAGGAGGCCGTCGAACTTATGACGACTGTACACTGGGGCGACAAAATCGTACTTATCCCGGCAAATTGGTTCGAGCAGAGTGACTACCCATGCGGGAGTAGCATTTTTAGAAGAGGCGGCAATGACGGCGCACGCCTTCGCATGCAACAAATCGGCGGCCGCCAGAATGGTCCGAAGCATGCCCGCAGGTGAACCGTTGTGCGCGGCCTGTGTGGTAATCCAACGCACCGTCCGCAGGGACTCAAACGCCGATTCGTTCGACTTGGCCAGGGAGCTTGCCTCCAGAAGCACCTCTTGCGTTCCGTCCCCGGAGCCTCCATCTACATTGAGGAGAACCACACGCTCGCGGCGAAAGTTTCGCAGCACACCTTCCTCGACTGCCCGAAGCACGCTCACGATCGTCTTGGCATCGTTATACGAAGGTACCCCGACCACCAGGTCAAGGTCGCCGACGCCGATTAGCTGGCGAAGAAAATCATCGCTCAGGAATGTTTCTTCACTCACGAGCGCCTCTGTCTTTTGGGTCCGTTTTTCCGATTACCTCGCGCCGCAGGGCACGGGATTCAGATACGCCGTAAACGGAACCAATAGAATTGATACGGCCCCATGGTGAGCAAATAAGGGAGCTTGCCAACCCGGGGAAAAATCGTTCGTCCCGACATTTCAATCGGGATGAAACCGTTGTATTTACGAAGGTCTAGTTCGACCGCCTGCGCTGTGTTCGCCAGATTGTTCACCACCAACACAGTTTCCCCTTCGAACTGCCGTACGTAGGCCAAGACACGATGGCTGGTGGGAAACAGGAATTCGATGCTGCCGCGACTGAACACCGGCGAGGACTTGCGGACCTGGATCAGACGCCTGGTCCAGGAGAGCAGGGAATGCGGGGAGCGCCTCTGGGAATCGACATTGATCGCCTGATAGCCGTAAACGGGATTCGAAACCAGGGGTGAATACAAGCGCTCGGGATCGGCGGTCGAGAACCCCGCGTTCCAGTAGCCGGCCCACTGCATTGGGGTACGAACTCCGTTGCGGTCGCCAAGATATACGTTGTCGCCCATCCCGATTTCGTCGCCGTAGTACATGATCGGCGTACCGGGCAGCGACATCAGCAAGCCGTGAAGGAGTTCGATGCGACGGCGGTCGTTCTCCAAAAGGGGCGCAAGCCTGCGGCGAATTCCGACGTTGAGGCGCATGGAGCGGTCGCGCGCGTATTCGTCGTACATGTAGTCGCGTTCCGCGTCCGTGACCATTTCCAAGGTCAGTTCATCATGATTCCTTAGAAAAATGCACCATTGACAGCTCTCAGGGATGCCCGGAGTACGGTGCAGGATTTCCACGATGGGCTTGCGATCTTCCAATTTCAGAGCCATGAACATCCGCGGCATGAGCGGAAAATGAAACGCCATGTGAAACTCGTCGCCCTGCCCGAAATAAGCGCAGACGTCTTCGGGCCATTGATTCGCCTCGGCAAGAAGCATTTTCCCCGGATACGCTTCATCCAGCCGCCGGCGAAGACTGCGAAGAATCTCGTGGGTTTCCGGGAGATTTTCGCAGGAAGTGCCTTCGCGTTCGACAAGATACGGCACGGCATCCAAGCGGAATCCGTCCACGCCGAATTCCAGCCAGAACTTCATGACATTCCAGACGGCCTCGCGGACCGCGGGATTGTCGAAATTCAGATCGGGTTGATGACTGAAAAATCTGTGCCAGTAATACGACTTGGAAACGGGATCCCAGGCCCAGTTGGAAAGTTCCGTGTCCGTGAAGATGATTCGGGCGTCGCGATAGCGGTCGTCTTTTTCGCTCCAGACATACCAATCCCTTCTGGGGTTTTCGCGGGAACTCCGTGCTTCCTGGAACCACGGGTGCTGATCCGAAGTGTGATTCAGCACGAGTTCGGTGATGACCCGAATCCCCCGATCGTGCGCGGCGGACAAGAATGACTTGAAGTCGTCCAGCGTCCCGTAGCTTGGATGGACAGCCGTGTAGTCCGCAATGTCGTAGCCGTCGTCTTTCAGCGGCGAGGGATAGAACGGAAGCAACCATAAGGCGTTGGCGCCGAGCTCCTGTATGTAGTCGAGCTTCTGTTCCAAGCCACGGAAATCGCCAATGCCGTCGCCGTTGCTGTCGTTATACGTGCGGACGTGCAGCTGATAGATGATGCAGTCCTTGTACCATTGCGCTTGCGTAGGAAGTGCCACGGTTGCTGTTCCAGTCGCTGCCATAATTCACAGGAAATAGTCGAAATCGTGTTCCGTTTTTACATGCCGCCGCAGACGGAAAATATGCGCGGGCATTACCTGCGGATCGAGTTCCACGTAATTGCGCGGACCGTTCCACAGAAATCGTTGCCCCGTAATCAGGTCATGCACCTGAAAATCGCGGCGGTCCCGAAGCCCCAGAACGTCCATTGGTAATTCTACCCATCCGGACTGCTTGTGGTGCGGGTCCAGATTGACGACAGTGAGAACGACATTTTCCGTGGCCGGATCGACTTTGCTATAAGCGATCAACTGCTCGTTGTCCACTGGGTGAAAACGGAGGCTCCAGTCCCCGTGAAGAGCCGGGTTGTCCTTGCGAATGCGATTAATTCGCGCGACCAATTCTTTCAGGCTGTCGGGACGCGAAATGTCCCACGCGCGAATCTGGTATTTTTCCGAATCGAGATATTCTTCGCTGCCGGCGCGCAGGGCCCGGTCTTCGCAGAGTTCAAACGCGGGTCCGTAGATTCCGTAGTTGGCCCCAAGCGTGGCAGCCAGGCAAAACCGAATGATAAACGCAGGCCGGCCGCCAAATTGGAGGTACTCGGTCAAAATGTCCGGAGTGTTCGGCCAGAGATTGGGACGCAGGAACTCCCGGACCTCGGTTTGCGTCAGTTCCGTGAAATATTGCGTGAGATCCCACTTTGTGTTTCGCCAGGCAAAATAGGTGTACGACTGCGTGAACCCAAGTTTCGCCAGCTTGTACATGACTTTCGGCCGCGTGAAGGCCTCGGCGAGGAAAATGGTTCCCGGAAACTGCGCTCGAATTTCGGCGATGAGATCCTGCCAAAAAGGAAACGGTTTGGTATGCGGATTGTCCACACGGAAAATTCGCACGCCCTGCTGCGCCCAATAAGCCGCCACGCTCTTGAGCTCCTGTTGGAGTTCCTTCGAATGCTCGGTTTCAAAGTAGAGTGGATAAATGTCCTGATACTTCTTCGGAGGATTCTCCGCGTATTGCACGGAACCGTCGGGACGGATCCGAAACCACTCCTGGTGTTCCCGCACATACGGATGATCGGGGGCACACTGGAAAGCGAGGTCCATGGCAATTTCCATTCCCCGGCTTCTGGCCGCCGCCAGCAACTCGCGGAAATCGTCAAGAGTGCCAAGCTGGGGATGAATCGCTTTATGTCCTCCCGCTTTAGAGCCGATCGCCCAAGGACTCCCTAGGTCATCGGGTGTGGGAATGGTCGAGTTGTTTTTTCCTTTGCGGTTGATACTTCCGATGGGATGAATGGGCGGTAAGTAGAGAATGTCGAATCCCATCCCGGCGACGTAGTCCAGGCGATTGATGCAATCGCGGAAGGTGCCGTGGCGGGCGGGATCGCTTGTGCAGGATCGGGGGAACATCTCGTACCAGGCTCCAAAACGGGCAAGATCTCGATCCACGGTCACTCGCAACTGTTTTGGGTATGCGGTCGCCTTTGTCAGGTCTGGATTTCGCCTCATGAGCCTGGCAAGGTCTTTGCTGGCTGACTCCTCGAACGCGGCGTCGGCGTCAGTCTCGTGTAGTTCTACGATGCGACGCGCATGGCGGCGAAGTTCTTCGGCATCGCCAGCGCCTGCCCGAGTGGCGGCCTCTTCCACGAGTTCAGCGCCGATCAGGAATTCCAACGAGAGGGCTTGTCCCGCCTTGCGGCGCTTCTCCAGATCGTGCGCCCAGGTTCGGAACGGATCCGGCCATGCCCGAACGGTGTAAACGTAACTCTCCTCGGTAGCAATCGAAAATGTAGCGGTCCAGTGGTCATTGTCCAACGCGCGCATGCCGGCAACCTGCCATTGTGTTTGTTGCTCAGGGCGGAAGAGCACCTGCGCGTCCAGGAGGTCATGCCCGTCGGCGAAAACATCGGCGGTGACCTCAACGGTTTCCCCAACTATACGTTTGATTGCGAAGGCGCCACCGTCAATTTCGGGCTTAACGTTTTCGATCGTCACCCTGGTCATACAGCCGGTGCGGGCTTTGCTTGTTTTTTCCAAGGTCAGTTTCTCACAATCGGCCTCAACGAGATGTCTTACAGGCACCTGGAATGGAGGCTTTGGGTTCATCTGCGTTTCGAGGGATTTTGTGCTGGCGAGCGGACCAGGCACGACCGGCATCCTTCGAGAAACGCGTTCAAAGTCCGCGCACAACGCCTTGGCTGCGGGAAGGCGGCGCGCACACCATGGTTATATCGTATCACGATATAAAAACAAACTCACCGACAGTTCTGCGGGGCCAGCTTGGGCTTCGTCAGGCCACCGTGGAGAGACGTCCGGTGATTCTCACGTTGTTGCGAAAGTAGCTGTTCAATGCGGATGTTTCCAGCCCTGTACCGCAGAAGCCGATGTACCCATCCGGACGCACGAGATAAAACGAAGGCTTCGGAATCTGGACACGCCCCAGCTCGACATCATTCGCCGGATCCGCCGGAATCGCGTGGATTTGCAGGATGTCCCCGAAGCCGACCTCATTTCGCGAGAGCGGTGGCTGGCCGATGAAGAGCAAATTGAATTGCGTATCACCGAGCTTCTGGAAGGTATCCTCGACCGGACCATCCTCGGCAAATTTCAAATGAAGCCAGGGAAAACGATCTCCCGCTTGCGGAGCAGATTCCGGTAGTCCGCCGGAAGATTTCGACAGCGAACTTTCCCGGTAGCGAATGCCGGTTTGCGAAATCGTACGAAACGCGATTCTCTGGATGGCATCGCGATTCACGGCGAACGCCGCAATTCTGGCGAGCACCTTGGTGCGAAGGAGCCCAGCCAGCCAGTTGTCGGAAACGACCATGCGGAAGGCGCGGTCTGTGCCATTCAATAGCGCCTGCGCCACCGGAATCCGTTCCTCCTCAAAGGAGTCCAGAAGGTCCGCGCCGGCCTGCTTTCTGACGACCAACGCGAGTTTCCAGGCGAGATTGTAGGCATCCTGCAAGCCAGTGTTCATGCCTTGCGCCCCCACCGGGCTGTGGACGTGCGCCGCGTCACCCAAGACAAAACACCGGTGTTCGCGGAAACGCAGCGCTCTCCGGTGGTGGATGCGATAGGTGGAGAACCAGGTGCAGGACTTGACGGAGAGTCCTTCGCCTGCCTCTTTGCGAATGGACGGAATCACCTCCTCGAATTTTAGATCGGGCCGGCCACGGAGTTCCGGAGGCAGAATGCCGACGATCCTCCAATGATCCTGCCCGCGCATGGGAAACAAAAGGTGGAAACCGTCTCGCAGCAAATAGACGTTGACTTCGTCGGGAACCATGGAGCCGGTCATCTCGGTGTCGGCAACGTAGAAGATGTGTTCATAGGCAGCGCCCGCGAAAGGTATCCCGCAGAATTCGCGTACCGCGCTGCCCGCCCCATCGCATCCGGCCACCCATGGGGTGCGGATGTTGCGTTGCGAGCCGTCGGGAAACTTGAGATGAGCTTCAACGAAATCAGGTTGTTGCGTGAGTCCGATGAGCTCGGCATTCCATTCGATGGTGGATCCCAATTCCTGAAGCTTTTCGCCCATGATAAGTTCGTTGTCATCCTGACCCAGGACGAGCAGGAACGGATAGGGAGTGACCTTGTCGCCCGCGTCGTTCAGAGCTAGGCGCGCCCGTCTTTCTCCGCCAGCCCAGATGTTGCCGCCGGTTCCGCGCTTGCCGAGTTCCAAGGCACGGTCGGCGATTCCCATGTGCGAGTAAATTTCCAATGTGCGCGCTTGTACTCCCAACGCTTTGGTTTCGCGGGAAGGCGCCGCATGGCGCTCAATGATGAGCGGATTCACACCCCGGCGAAGAAGCTGATTTGCCATCATCAGGCCCGTTGGACCCGCCCCGACGATAAGAACTTGCGCATCCATATGACCCCCGATTTCCATTTCTTGCCGTTCACTTCCCTCAAGGTCTTATGAAAGAAAGCGGGGGAAGCGTGGTTGTTTCAGAATTCCCACCGGCAGAGGGGCGGTCACCTTCGGGAACAGCTGAACGAGAGTACGAAACACACTAAGCCACGGGCTAGAGGCCCACGAAGCGCGGCCGGCGCAGCGTCGAACAAAGCGCCGCTGACCGCTTCGAGAATCGGGAGCGGACGGCCCGGCGACGGATGGGCGGACCAGTTGCGGGGGGGGGCTATTTTCTCTGAATCGAAAACAAGGTCAGAAGCGTTCTGCCGTTGCAGGACGCACGTTGCCAGAGCGGAGCAGAGTCACGGCTTCCCCTGGCAGCGGGCTTTTTCCAGCTCTGGAGAGAAGACGTATTTCTCAGTTGAATCCGAGGGCGAGCGAGGCTGGTTGTAGAGGGAACAACCAGCACAAAGTCGTTCGAGGTATTGTCCTGCGCGACGGCGGAATCCGGGAATTCCGCGGACAATACGGTGAGCGCCAGGAAGAACAGGAGAAGAAAACGGAGCTTGGTCATGCGCGGCCCTTCCCGCCGGGAGCGATTGGAATCCGTCAAGCGCAGGCCTGCCTGGTGTCCCAAAATCTAAGCCAGTGTTTGTCGTGTGTCAACAAAACTCGTGCACGAAATTCCAGTGTCCCGGCATTGCCATCGTGGGCCGGATGGGACAGTGTGCATGGCAAATGTTTTGAGGCACAATGCCCTGGTGTTTTCGCGGCTGACCAAACGAAAAGAATGGCAGTTCTTCAGCGTCCTGCCAAAAGCCGCACCGGGCCTCGCGCTGGCCTGGTGGCTGGTGCTGGTGCTGCGAGGCGCTTCGCCAGCGGCGTTTGCCATCGCCATGGGAGTGTTGGTGGGCGCAGTGCAACCTGGAGCGCCCGTGTCCGGACCGCTCGCCATTGCCGGAGGAATCTTTCTCCTTCTTCAAGTTTTGAATCCGATTCACCAGGCGGTAAGTGCCAACCTGGGCGACCGCACCTCAGCGTGGCTCTACGACCGGCTCACGCAAGCGTGCGTGCAGCCGCCCGGCATGGGGCACCTCGAAGACGCGAGCCTGACGAACGATTTGACCGTCGCGCGTGATTTCGATCTGGGGATGACCGGGCCGCCGCTGACGATTTCGATGGAGTTTATCGCCAATGGGATGGTGGAGATGGTGGGAGGCTTCGCCTGCGCGGTGATCCTGTTCGGGTATTCCTGGTGGGCTCCCTTGCTGCTCGCAGGCGCGTGGCTGGCGACGCATTGGCTTCTGCGCGAGAGCGCGGTCTGGTGGGATCGCAATACGGAGGAAGTACGAAGCGCGCAGCGCGATGCGGACTACACCTACCGGCTCGCAGTGGATCCGCCGGCGAGCAAGGAACTCCGGATGTTCGGTCTGGCGGACTGGACGATGCAGCGTTTCGTCGCCCGGCGAACGCGGTTGCACGAACTGCAGTACGCGGCCACACGGCTGCGCGAGAAGCCGCTGCTCTGGAGCATCCTGCTGGTGATGGCGGCGAATATCGCCGTCTTCTGGGCGATGGCTAGCAGCGCGCTGCACGGACGGATCAGCCTGGGCGAAGCGGTGGCATTTCTGCAGAGCGCGCTGGGCGTTTCTCTGATCGCTTTCGGCGGATTCAGCTGGGCGCTGGATGGGGCGGCTGCTCCGGTGGCCGCGGTACTGCGGCTTGAACCGGCAATGCGGGCCGCGGGCAGCCTGCCGCTCGGCGGTCGAAAACCCGCGGCGAAACAGGCATACGAAATTCGTTTGCGGGACGTGACGTTTGCTTATCCCACCTCCGGCTCCGCGCCGGTTCTCGAGCACTTCGATCTGACGATTCCCTCCGGCTCCTCGCTCGCGATCGTGGGACAAAATGGCGCGGGCAAGACGACGCTCGCAAAACTCCTCTGCCGATTGTATGACCCGCAATCCGGGCGAATCGAGATCGATGGCACGGACCTTCGCGAGTTCGATCTGGCCGCGTGGCGCTCCCGGATCGCCGCGGTTTTTCAGGATTACATCCGGCTGGAATTGCCGCTGCGCGACAACGTGGCTCCTTCCGGTGCCTCGGATGAGATTGTGCGTCAGGCGCTCGACTCCGCCGGCGCCGGTAACCTTGCGGGGCTCGGTACTATTCTTGCCCGCGGGTACGAAGGCGGCACGGATCTTTCCGGCGGCCAGTGGCAGCGCGTGGCGCTGGCGCGGGCGCTGGCGGCGGTGAGCCTGGGAGCCGGCGTAGTCTTACTGGACGAGCCCACCGCGCAGCTCGACGTGCGCGGCGAAGCAGAAATTTTCAACCGCCTGCTGTCGGCGACGCGCCAGTGCACCACCATTCTGATTTCGCACCGCTTTTCCACCGTAC
>Ga0335084_10000310_pt1 | contig 39627 bp, 46 predicted proteins | sample Lox_Sample_44_FD_206721 | JGI IMG/M metagenome (GOLD analysis project Ga0335084, IMG submission 206721) | Soil microbial communities from Loxahatchee National Wildlife Refuge, Florida, United States - Lox_Sample_4.4 | ecosystem: Environmental > Terrestrial > Soil > Wetlands | place: USA...
ACGCCCTGCTAGGTCAGCGCGTCACCTGGGAGTCGACCGGGGCCGGCGCTGGCAGGGGCATCGTCTCCGCCATCACCTGGGTCGCGGCCGCGGTCCCCAGGTCGTCGCGGCGGGGGAGCGCCCCGGTGCAGGCGGTGATGCACCACTCGAGCAGCGGGAACGCCCGCGCCCAGCCGAGCGGCCAGTTCAACCAGCCGGTGGTGATGCAGTAGTGCGAGGTGAACGGCCGGGTGTGGTGCAGCTGGTGGTGCGCCGGCGGAAGGATGACGTGCCAGCGCTGGAGCGCGGCGATGAGCGGCGGCGGCGCCGGCAGGTGCGCCCACTTGTGGAACTGGTTGGTGAGGAGCACCCAGACCACCAGCGCCCCGAGGAACGAGGGAAGGAAGATGCTGCCCGCTCCGTCCGCTCCCGGGGCGAGCCAGATCGCCAGAGCCAGGACCGGGAGGCTGATGAGACAGTTGTTGCCGTTGGTCTCGACGAAGTCGTGGCGGGTGATGGCCAGCGGGTCCCGGTGGTGCTCCCGGAAGGGCCGCAGCACCGCCGGGCCGATGACCGGCAGGTCCGGCGCCCCCCAGGTGTCCGCGGCCCAGTGGACCATCCCCGAGACCAGGTCCGCGGCCAGGTACCCGAGGAGCGCCGCGGTGAGGACCACCCAGGGCCGCTCCGGAACGTGGGGGGCGAGACGAGCGGCGAGCCAGCAGGCCAGGGCGGCGTAGGAGAGCAGGCTCGTCCAGTCGAGCCGGCGGAGGGCTTTGCTGGGGGGCTGCTCGCCTTTCGCCATCAGGACTCCTCTCGCCTTGGCAGGACGAGACGCCCGGATGTCCTGAAGCCTACAGGAGGGCCCCGCCGCCGGTCTGTTCCTCTACGGTCGATGCGGTCCCGCGGATTCGCTGGCCATGTGTGTACAGGTTGAAGCTTCCGCCCCGGACGAATGTGGCCAGGGCAACGCCGGCGCGTTCGGCGAGGTCCACTGCCAGACTGCTGGCCGCCCCCACCGACGCCAGGACGGGGATGTGGGCCATGGCCGCCTTCTGCACCATCTCGAAGCTGCTCCGACCACTGACCACCAGCAGGGCCGGCCTCGGGCCCGGCGAAGGGGTGCGGCAGGGGCCGATGGCACCGGCGAGCACCAGCGCCCCGACCACCTTGTCCACCGCGTTGTGACGTCCCACGTCCTCGTGCACCGCCAGCACGGTGCCGTCGGCGGCGAGCACCATCGCCGCGTGGGTGCCCCCGGTCCGCTCGAACGCCTGCTGCGCGGCGCGGAGCCGGTCCGGGGCCGAGGCCACCAGCGCGGCGTCCACCGGCGGCGCCTCGCCGAGCGGCTCGATGCGCGCCAGGAGGTCGTCGATCTGCTCGCGGCCGCAGACGCCGCAGGCTGCGGAGGTGAGCGTGCCCCGCCGGCTGGCCGTCACCCGCTCCCACGAGAGATGGACGCCCGGGGCGGGAAGCACGTCGAGCGCGTTCCCGTACCCCTCCTGGTCGGTGCGACCACAATGGCTGAGCGTCCCCAGGTCGTCGACCGAGCGGATGATGCCCTCGGCCAGGAGGAAGCCGGCGGCGAGCGCGTGGTCCGCTCCGGGCGTGCGCATGGTGATGGCCACGGTGTCGCCGGCGACTCGAATCTCCAGCGGCTCCTCCACCGCCACCACGTCCTGTCGGGCCGGCGCGACCGCGCCAGCCGTCACGCGGCGATACGGTCGTTCGACGATTCCTCGGTTCCGCACCTCGGGCACGCTACCCCCGGGCCGGCGGGGCGAGCCACCGGCACGTGCAGCGCGTCGCGGACCCATTCGAAGCCCAGCGCGGCGGCGAGCCAGAACGGGGCGTAGTCCAGCCGCACCAGCCCGTGCAGGTGCATGCCCTCGCGGTAGCGCCATGGACAGTCACCGAGGACACGGCGCAGCGCGGCGCCGGTGGCGTACTCGGTGGCGTAGATGACCCCGAGGGACGCGGCCGCCCGGGTCAGACGGGACCGATTCTCGAGCTTTCGGTGCACAGTCTCGAGCGCGAGCGCCCCGGCCCCGTAGATGGGATGCATCCAGAGGTAGGTCCGGGCGGGGAGCTTCTTGTCCCGTGAAAGCGCGGCCTTGGTCCCGGTGAAGAGCACCTCGAGCACCCAGCCAGCGCACCCGTACAGGGCAAACTTCCGCGCCAGCTGTCGACCCGCGACCATCTCTGCCCTCCTTCCATGCAAGTTGTGGACGCGTGGCCAGCGGCGCAACGCACCGGTCGGGTGGGTGTCTGGAACCCTGGAGGGACTGCCTGGCATGCTGTCGCCCATGTACCGATTTGGACTCGCCATCCTGCTCAGTGTTTCGTTCGCCGCGGCGGCCCACGACCAGAAGGGCGCCTGCGACGAGGCCCACGCCCAGGCCGCCCGCGCGTCCGGGGCCCCCACCGTGACGCCGGGCGCGGTGCTGGTTCGCGGAGAGCCGCTCCCGAAGGACCAGGCGCCGCTGCCGCTGTCGTCGGTCCTCAGCAAGCCCGAGGACGGGCGCAAGGTCCTGGTCGAAGGCGTGGTTCGCCGGGCGTGCAGCCAGATGGGGTGCTGGATGGAGCTCGCCCCCGCAGAGGGGGGGCCGGGGGTCCGGGTGACCTTCAAGGACTACGGCTTCTTCGTCCCCACCGACTCTGCGGGGAGCAAGGCCCGGGTGCAGGGCACGCTCGAGGTCGCCCAGCTCTCGCCGGCGCAGGCCGAGCATCTGCGCGCCGAGGGCGGGTCGATGCCCGCCGGGGCGCAGCGCGAGGTCCGGCTCATCGCCTCGGGCGTCGAGCTGCGGAGGTAGTCGCTGGACGTCCGCTCCGGACAGCCGGCCGATGCCGCGATGCTGGCCGACCTCGGCGGCCGGCTCTTCCAGCAGGCCTTCGCCGGTGGCAGCACGCCCGAGGACATGCGGGCCTACCTCGCCGAGCACTTCACCGAGGCCGCGCTGAGGCAGGTGCTCTCGACGGCCGGATTCCACCTGCTGGTGCTCGAACACCAGACCGAGCCGGTCGGCTGGGCGCTGCTCGTCGAGGGCACCTCGGCTCCGCGACGCTCGGAGCTCGCGCCAGTCGAGCCGCGGTCCGAGGTGGAGATTCGCCGCTTCTACGTGGAGCCGCGCCTGCAGGGCGGCGACGCGGCGCCGATGCTGATGATGGCCGCGCTCGCCCGGGCGCGGGCGCTCGGTGCCGAGGCGGTGTGGCTCGCGGTCTGGGAGCACAACACCCGCGCCCTGGCCTTCTACGCCAAGCACGGGTTCCGCCGGGTGGGGACCCAGGCCTTCCAGTTTGGCCGCGACACCCAGACCGACGACGTCCTCGTGCGTCCGCTGTCGTTCGCGGTGAGCCTGGCCATCGTCGCCGGTGGCAGCGCCACCCGGCTCTCCGGGGCGTGCAAGCCGCTGCTCCGGGTGCAAGGACGCACGGTGCTGGAGCGGCTTCTGGGACTGCGAACCCTGGCCGACGAGGTGCTGCTGGTGTCCGCCGATCCGCGGCTTCCGGACACCGGGCTCCGGAGGGTGGAGGACGTGGTGGAGGGACGGGGCGCGCCGGGAGGAGTCCAGGCGGCGATGGAGCAGGCCCGCGCCCCCTGGGTGCTGGCGGTCGCCGGGGACATGCCGTTCCTGGATGGGCGCGCGGTGCTCCCGCTGCTCGAGGCGCGCACCGACGCGGTGGACGCGGTGGCCTACACCGTCTCCGGGCGGCTCGAACCGCTGGCGGCGCTGTACCGCAGCGCGCTCGCCCCGCGCTGGGCCGCGGCGCTCGCCGGCGGGGGTGCGTCCTTCCGCGCACTGTGGAGCGGGCTCCGTGGGCGCACCCTGCCGGAGTCGGTGCTCCGCGAGGCCACCGGAGACACCCGCGCGGTGATCAGCCTGAACCTGCCGTTGGACGTGGCCACGTGGGTGGACGCCCCACCAGATCCAGAAGCGTAAGTGCCGGTCACTCCGGGCGGTTTCCTTGCGCCGCGCGAGGCGCCGCTGCTACCGTCGAGGAGCTCCCTGTGGCGATGGTGAAACCCTTCGATCGGGCTGTCTCGGGCTTCAACCACAACATCACCCACGCCGGCCGGGTCTTCCACGTTCAGACGGAGGACTCGGGGGTGAACAACCCCAACATCATCACCCACCTGTTCGTCGGCGGGAACATCCTCGCCAGCAAGAAGACGTCGTACGCCGAGCTGCTCGAGGCCGAGAACCTCCAGGAGCTGGTGCGCCAGCTGATGGAGGACCAGCACAAGCAGATGCTCCGCAACGTGGTGAGCGGGGTGTACGACAACGTCGACGGGGCAGCGCGCTCTTACCAGCCGGGGCAGCTCGCGCCGGCCGCCGCGGGGAAGGGAAGCGCCAAGCCCGCGGCGCCTCGCTCGACCTTGCCGCCCGAGGTGGAGGCGGCGCGGGCGTTGAGCACCCCGCCGCAGATGAACGAGACGGGCGCCCAGACGCTCTTCGGCGAGGACCTCATCAGCGAGAAGAGCCTCGACGAGGTCATCCTGAGCTACCTCGCCGGCGAGAGCGAGAGCTGACCACCCTCCCCGGGGGACCCTCCGCTGCCACCGACGCGCTGGTCACCGGGCGGCGGCGGCCGGGAGGAGGTCACCTCCGCGAGCGCAGACGTCCCGCCGGTGGAGGGGAGCGATGAGGACGTTCCGGTGGTCTCTCCGCGGGGCGTGGCTCGCGGTGCCCGATGCGCCCGAGACGCGGGAGTACCACGACGAGGTCGCGCGCTTCTTCGACCGGCACCTCGGCAGGTGGGTAGGCGCTCAGGGTCCTCCCGCGTCCGAGCCCCCGCGGCAGAAGGCCAGCCGCTTCGCCACCACCTCGAGCGGAAGCGCCACCTCGAGGGACAGGGCCTTGCCCTGCGCCGGTGAGACGCGGGCGAAGCTCAGCAGCTCCGCCGCCTCGTCGTCGCCCCCCGCGCGGGCCTGCACCCGGGCCATGGCCAGGGCACCGCCGAGCGTCTTGCCCAGGTCCTCCAGCTTGCGCCCATCCTCCCCGGACACGTCCGCCACCAGCGCCACGTCGCGCCGGGCGTCGAGGTGCACCTCGACCCGCGAGGCTGCCTCCAGCAGCGCCGTGGCCCAGGGCTCGTTGCCACCGAGCGTCCGGGCCAGGTCGGGGCCGGACACGACCCCGTAGAGCTCGCCGTAGGTCTGCTCGGGCGTGAGCAGGGGCTGCGGGGCGGGGCCACGGCCCTCGACCGCGTCGAGGACGCGGCGCCCATCCTCCTCCGAGTCGCCGAGGTGGAGCAGCGAGTCGCCCCAGCGGGTGGCGACGAGCGTGTTGCCCCCCTGGGCGCGGGGATCGACCGCGGTGATCTGCCCCCGGTCGCCGTAGGGTTCCCCGGTGGCGCTTCCGAGCAGCCCTTCCCAGTTGGCCCGCCGGAAGTCGCCCGAGACCACGATGCCGTGCTCGGTGAAGCCCACCCGGTCGATGTCGCGGAGCGGGTCGATGCCCATCCGCTGGAGCGCCTCGAGCGCGTTCCCCCGACCCTCGCGCTCAGCGAGGCAGCGGAGCAGCAGCTCGCCCAGCGGCGAGTTCCGGAGCGCGTTGACCTCCAGCACCATCCCCGACCCCGCGCCTCCCGCGGAGAGCGCCGCGAGCATCGGATCGCGCACCTCGGTTCGCCGCGGGCCCGCGTCCGTGACCGCCGGCGTGAGCCGGGAGAGCATCCGCTGCCGCTCCGCCGGCCGGAGCTGCCGAGGCATCTCCACCTCGGGCCGGGCAATCGGAGCGGCGGACTCGGGGATGCGCACCAGCCACGCCGCGGCGATGACCAGGAGCGCGGCGGCGAGCAGCCACAGCCAGCGGCGCTCCATCAGAAGTCCCTCCGCTCGAAGCGCCAGGCTGCCAGGGCGAGCAGCGCCGCGGCGAAGGCCAGGGTGCCGGCCAGGAGCCGCACCAGCCCGCCCGGCGCCAGCGGCGCACTGGAGGCGAGGGCACCGGCGGCGTCGGCCAGCTTGCCGAGCGGAGGCACCACCGCGGTGAGCCCGGCGAAGAGCGTGCGGCCGACTCCGCGGCCCATGACCTCGAGCAGGGCCACCCGGTGGGTCGCGAGCAGGCCGAGGAGGACCAGCGAGGCGCCGGTGGCGGCGGAGAGCGCGGCGCTGCGCACCCAGACCGTCACCGCCAGCATGCCGGCGTACACGCTCCCGAACGCCACCGCCGCCAGCACCGAGGACACCACCGGCCAGCCGGTCCAGACGCCGGTCTTCGCGCCCAGCACCAGCACCAGGCCCGCCGAGGCGTACACCGCGCCGGCGAGCGCGAGCGCGAGCACGCCGAGGAAGGTGCCGAGGAGCAGCTCCCAGCGACGCACCGGCAGCGAGAGCAGGTACTCGATGCGCCCCGGTGACAGCAGCGCCGGCCCGAAGTCCGCACACCCGAGGACGCCGAAGCAAAGCCCTCCCCAGAAGACGACCTGGCTCGCCACGAGGAACACCGGCCGGAGCGCCACGTCCGCCGGCTGGATCTGGTGGTAGAGCGGCTGACCGAAGAGGCGGGTCGCGGCCAGCGCGCCGTCCACCACCTCCAGGCGAAGGCTGGTCACGATGAGAATGAGCAGACCCGTCAGGGCCAGCGCCAGCGCGAGGAACCAGCGTCTCGCCGCTGCCTCCCGGAGCAGATCCAGCGCCACCACGATCGAGATCATGCCGCCCCCGCGGCGAGCGCCTCGGTCAGGACCTCCTCGAGGTCCCGCGAGGCACGCTCCAGCTCCACCAGCAGCGCCCCGGCAGCCCGGGCACCGTCCAGGGCCCGGTTCAGGGCCGGAGCGTCCGGCGCGGCGATCTCCCACGCCCCGCCCTCCGCGGGCTCGAACCCGAGGGCCAGCAGCGCCTCGGGCGCCAGCGGCGGTCCGGGGGCGAAGCGGACGCGCCAGCGCTGCTGGACCGAGGTCAGCGCCTCCAGTGGACCGGAGCGGACCAGCCGTCCTCGCGAGAGGATGCCGATGCGCTTGCAGATACGCTCGGTCTCCGAGAGCAGGTGCGAGTTGATGAAGAGCGTGGCCCCCCGCGCGAGCTCGGCGGCGAGGAGCTGGCGGATCTCCACCCGGCCGAGCGGGTCGACGCCGTCGGTGGGCTCGTCGAGCACCAGGAGGTCGGGGGCGCCCACCAGCGCCGCGGCCAGCCCGAGCCGCTGGCGCATGCCCTTGCTGAAGCCGCGGATCCTCCGCTCGGCGGCTTCGGCCAGGCCCACCCGGGCCAGGAGCCCGTCCAGGCCGGAGCGCTCGGGGCGCAAGGCCTTCAGCCGGGCCACGCTCGCCAGGAAGGCGCGCGGGGTCCATGCGCCTGGCAAGGTGAGCCGCTCCGGAAGGTAACCGACGCGGGCCCGCGAGCGCGGGTCCTCGGGGCGACCACCGAGCAGCTCCACCGTGCCCGAGTCGGGGTGGGCGATGCCCAGCAGGCACTTGATGAACGTCGTCTTCCCCGCGCCGTTGGGCCCGATGAGGCCGAACGCCTCGCCGCGCGGCACCTCCAGATCCACCCCGTCGAGCGCCACCGACTCGGTACGGCCGAACCGGGTGCGAAAGCGCTTGTGAAGAGAGGTGGCGGCGAATGCGGCCGACATCGGCTCCCGCAGCCTCCCATCTCGGAGGCGCGACATCCACGTCCCGGGCTCACACCCACCCGCGGCCGCGGGGCCGGAAGAGCAGGACCAGGAGCACCACCCCGGTCTGCGCCACCACCACCCCGGGCCGCAGCTCGCCCATCGCCCACACCACCGCGTCGTCGAGGGCCATCGCCGCCGGCAGCGCCCAGAAGGCCCAGCGCCGCATCCGCCAGAGCCCCCAGAGCGCCAGGGTCAGGGTCCCGGTGGTGACCAGGACATAGGGCACGTACCCCGGCCCGAAGGCCCGCCCCTGGCCGCTGGTCGCGGCGTGCAGCCAGGTCGCGACGAGGAGCATCGCCCCGGCCAGATACACCCCCGTCACGGGCCACGGACGCCCCTGGGCGCGGGCCGCAGCGAACGGTCGCTCGTCCTCGGGCGCGCCGGCCATGGCCAGTGTTAATACGCCCGCATGCACCTCGTCGCTGCCGTGCTCGCCCTCACCACCCTGTCCTCGGGAGGCCCGCCCGTGTCGGTTCACGACTTCAAGGTGAAGACCATCGACGGCAAGGAGGCCTCCCTCGCCGACTACAAGGGGAAGGTGCTGCTCATCGTCAACACCGCCTCGCAGTGCGGCTACACCCCGCAGTACGCCGGCCTCGAAGCGCTGTACGAGAAGTACCGCGAGCGGGGCTTCACCGTGCTCGGCTTCCCCTCCAACGATTTCGGTGGGCAGGAGCCGGGGAGCAATTCCGAGATCAAGAAGTTCTGCGAGCTCCGCTACAAGACCACCTTCCCGCTCTTCTCCAAGATCCCGGTGAAGGGTCCGGACGCCGACCCGCTCTACAAGTACCTGACCGGCCTGCCGGGGAAGCAGGGCGGCGCCATCACCTGGAACTTCAACAAGTTCCTGATCGCCCCGGACGGGAAGGTCATCGAGCACTTCGACAGCCGCGTCGAGCCGATGTCGCCCGAGCTGACCGGCAAGCTCGAGCAGGTGCTTCCGCAGAAGGGGTGACCGACGGGGCCCGGGCCGCCTTGACTGCGGCCGCCCTGACCTAGCGTCGCCGCGGGCCCGCGTCCGGAGACTGGCTGGTGAGCGCCTGGGGAGCCTCGGCCCGCTCGACCGCGGCGTCGTGGGCGAGGATCCGGTCCACCCGCTTGGAGAGCGCCTTGCCCTTGCTGCTGCGAAGCGCGGAGCGCAGGTCGGTCACCAGCTGTCGGTGACGATCCCGGAGGTGGGCGAGAGCCGAGTCCTTGTCCGCCACCTGCTCGGTGAGCCGGGCGGCGGCGGCCCGGAGCTCGTCGGTCTTCTCCGACGAGGTGATGACCTGACGCCGGGAGTCCTTCTGGTCCGCCTCGAGCTTGTTCGCCCGCGAGGCGTACTCGTCGGCCATTCGCATCGCCTGGTAAGCTCGGGCAGTCTGGTCGTCGATCAGCTTCTTGGCGTAGAGCGAGACCACGGTGAGCGCCACCACCGCCAACCCCGCCACCATCCACGGGAGGACGAGGGGCGAGCGCTGCCTCGGGAGGGGGGCCGGCGTCAGCTCGGCCTCGGCCACGGGCTCGGGAAACTGGAAGTCGTCGCTCATCGAGGGACTCTTGACCCCCGAGTCTGGCACGGAAAGGTCGTTCCGTGGCCGAGTGAGCCCCGTTCTGCAACAATCCAGTCGCACCGACAGCCGATGATCCAGATGTTCCACGTCACCAAGGCGTACCCCGGCGACCCGCCGGCGCTGGTCGACGTGAACCTGACGGTGGAGAAAGGTGAGTTCGTGTTCCTCACCGGCCCCTCGGGTGCGGGAAAGACGACGCTCCTCCGACTCGTCTTCTGCGCCGAGCCGGCCACCCGGGGGCAGATCCTGGTCGGCGGGCGGAACGTGGCGCGCATCCGCCAGTCGAGCATCCCCTTCCTCCGGCGCAACATCGGGGTGGTCTTCCAGGACTTCAAGCTGCTGCCCCACCGCACGGTGCTGGACAACGTGGCGCTCGCGCTCGACGTGCTGGGGGTGGCCCGCGACGAGGCCCGGCAGCGCGCGAACCGGATGCTCAAGCTGGTGGGGCTGCAGCACAAGACCGAGAGTCTGCCCCTCAAGCTCAGCGGTGGAGAGCAGCAGCGGGTGGTCATCGCCCGGGCGCTGGTGAACGAGCCGGCGCTGCTGCTGGCGGACGAGCCCACCGGCAACCTCGACCCCGGGCTCACCCAGGAGACCATGAGCTTGCTCTCGGACGCCAACGTGCGCGGGACGACGGTGGTGGTGGCCACGCACGACCTGGCGATGGTGGAGCGCTCGCACAAGCGGGTGGTCCGGCTGGAGAGGGGTCGCATCGTCTCCGACGCGGGCGGGCCGGCGGCGGTCCGGCGGGTGGGGTAGGGCGGAGGCTCCTTGGGCGCGGTCGCGAAGGCGCAGACGTTCTGGCGTTCGGCAGTGGAGGGCATCCGGCACCAGCCGTTCGTCCACGCCGTCTCCACGGTGACCCTCGCCATCGCCCTGTTCACCCTCGGGCTGGCGCGCTCGGCGGCGCACGAGCTGGACCGACTGGTGGGGAGCCTGGGCGGCGAGGTGCGGGTGACGGTGTACCTCGACCCGCGCGCCTCGCCCGAGGCCCGGGCCGCGGTGGCGGCCACCCTGCGCGAGCGGAGCATGGCGGTGGACGAGGTGACCCCGCGGGCGGCGCTGGAGCGGCTGGTCAGGGAGCTGGGGCCGGCCGCCGAGTCGCTGCGCGGGCTGTCGGAGGAGCCACTCCCGCCGTCGCTGGAGGTCCGGGTGCCGGAGCGGATGCGCGCCCCCGATTCGCTGCGGGCGCTCGCCGCCGAGCTGCGCGGGACGCCGGCCGTGACCGGGGTCGACTACGGCGAGCAGGCCGTGGAGCGGCTCGCGGCCCTCGCCCGCGCGGTGCGCTGGGCGGGGTGGGTGGCCTTCGTGGTCCTGGTGGGGGCGACCCTGATCATCGTCTCCGCCACCCTCCAGCTCGCCATCTACGCGCGGCGGGAGGAGGTGGAGATCCAGAAGCTGGTCGGAGCGACCGACCGGTTCGTCCAGGCGCCGTTCCTGCTCGAGGGAGCGCTCCAGGGGCTCGCCGGGGCAGCGCTGGCCATCACCGGGCTCCTCGTCTTCCGGCAGACGCTGTCCCCCCAGCTCGCGACCCTGCTCTCCTTCCTCCGGCTCCCCGGCGTCACCGCCGACGCGCGGCCGTGGATGGAGGCCCTGGAGCTCGGGCTCGCCGGGGCGGCGCTGGGCCTCTCCGGGAGCTACCTCGCGGTTCACCGGTTCCTTCGCGCATGAGGTCCGGGTCGGTGCTCCTCCTGGCCGCCGTGGTCGGGACGGCCGCGGCCGCGGCCGAGCCCGCCGCGGAGGCCGACCCGCTCGAGGCCCAGCGCACGCTGCTGAAGGCGCTCCGCGCGCAGTCGGGGAACGCCGAGGCGGCGTTCTCGGTCTATGCCGGGCTGGCGCGGGTGTCGGCGGCGCGGGCGGCGGCCCTGTCGGCGCAGATGCGGGTACTCGGCACTCGCCTCGCCGCCACCGAGGCCGAGGAGGCCCTCGCCCGGGCAGTGCTCGAGTCGCGGGTGGAGCGGCTCCGGCCGAGGCTGGTGTCGCTCTACCGCCTCACCCAGCGCAGCCCCCTCGAGGTGCTGCTCCCCGCCCAGGACGTGGCCACCTTCGCCTGGCGGGCGCGGGCGCTCTCCTCGCTGGTCAAGAGCGACCTCGCCGCGCTCGACGAGATGCGCTCGGTGGTGCTCTTCCAGCGCTCGCGGCTCGAGCAGCTGGATGCCTGGAAGCGCCAGATGGGCGGCCGGCTCGCGGAGCTGCGCGCCGAGGCCGAGGAGGCGGCCGAACAGCAGACCGAGCTCGGCGAGGCGCTGCAGCTGCTCCAGGCCAAGGCACGCGCCGCGGGCACGGTGCTGGCCGAGCTGGGCCGCTCCCGGGCCCAGCTCCAGGCGCTGGCCGCGGTCCTGGAGGAGCCGGAGCCGACCGGGTTCGGCGCACTCCGCGGAAAGCTGCCCCTCCCCGCCCCGGGGCACGTGGAGGTGGCCTTCGGCCGGCTGGTGCACCCCAGGTTCAACACCGTGACGGTGCAGAAGGGGCTCGACATCCGCGCGGCGCCGGGCGCCCCGGTGCATGCGCTCGCCCCCGCCACCGTGGCCTGGACGGGGTGGCTCGGCGGGTACGGAAATCTCGTGGTGCTCGACCAGGGCGACGGGTACCACACCATCTACGCCCACCTGGCCGAGGTGCTCCGCCCGGTCGGGTCCCGCGTCTTTCCGGGCGAGGTGGTGGGGACGGTGGGGGACAGCGGATCGCTGAAAGGGGCATACCTCTACTTCGAGGTTCGCCGCCGCGGGCTGGCGGTGGACCCGATGCCCTGGGTCGGCGCAGCGATGGCCCGAGCACCCTGAGTCCATCTTGACGCACCGCGGCAGGGTGCTTACGTTGGTTGCGTGAACCTCCTGGCCACGGTGCAGGGGTACGTGCGGAGGCGGCTCATCGCCGCCGGCGTCGGCTCCGACCTGCACCTGGTGGCCGGCCATGCGGTCCACGCCTACCGGGTGGCGGGGACCGGCGTGGGGCCGCCGGTGCTGCTGGTCCACGGGCTGGGCGGGAGCGCCAACGGGTGGGTGCGCGTGCTGCGTCCGCTGGCCCGCGACTTCTCCGCGGTCTACGCGGTGGACCTTCCGGGGAACGGCTTCTCGCCGCTGCCCGCGTCCGGACCGCTCACCCTGGAGGAGCAGCTCTCGGTGCTCCACGCCTTCTGTCGCGAGGTGGTGAAGGCGCCGGCGTTCGTGGTGGGGAACTCACTCGGCGGGGCGCTGTCGGTCATCCTGGGCGCGGTGCACCCCGAGGACGTGGTGGCGCTGGGCCTGGTCTCGCCGGCCGGCGGGCAGATGTCTCCGGAGTCGATGGCCGAGCTGATGCGAGTGCTCGACGTGCGCACCACCGCCGATGCGGTCCGGCTCACCCGCCGGCTGTTCCATCGCGCGCCGCTGGTGGCGATCCTCTTCGCCCCCGAGCTGAAGAAGATGCACGCCACGCCCGCGGTGCGGGCGCTGCGCACCCACGCCCAGCAGCGCCACCACATCCCCCCCGATCTCATCGCCGGCCTGCGGGCGCCCACCCTGCTGCTCTGGGGGGCGAGCGAGAAGCTGCTCCCGCGCGAGCAGCTCGACTGGTACCGGGCGCATCTCCCATCCGGAGCGCGCATCGAGGTGGTGCCGGGCTTCGGCCACGTGCCGCAGATGGAGCGGCCCCGCGAGCTGGTGCAGCGGCTCCGCGGCTTCGCCGAGGAGCTCGGGCTCCTGGCGGTCAGCCCCCGTGCGCCGGTCGAAGCGCCTGCCCCGTCGTGAGGAAGTGGTTGAGCGCCCGCTCCCACTCCCGCATCGCCTGGAGGTAGGCCTTTGGCGTCTTGCTCCTCACCAGCGCCACGCCGGGGGCGCCCAGCGCGGTCCAGGTGTAGCGGACGGTGGCGATGCTCCGGGTCTCTCCGTCGGGCCGGAGGCGGATGTCGATCTCGGTCACGTCCGAGCCGGGGGTGAGGTGGACGTAGTGCAGGTGTCCCGCCGCGGGCTCCCAGGTGTCCAGCAGCCACACCGTGTCCTGAGCCTGCGCGGGCGGGTGCCCGGGGTGCCGGATGACGAACAGCGTGCCCGCGCCGCCGCCCGGCGGCTCCCAGCGCATCTGCGGTTCCCAGCCGTGGGCCCAGGCGCGCTCGCCGAGCGGGGTGAGCAGGGGCAGCACCCGGTCCGGCGCCGCCTGGAGGTGTTGCTGGTAGACGTGGCTCACCCGCTCCGGCGCGTCCGGCGCGTCCGGCGGGGCGGCGGCGAGGGCCGCGGCGACGAGGGGAACGAGGCTCATGGGGACTTCCTCTTGGACTGTGGCGAGTCGTCGCCGTCGATGGTCTCGGAGAGGGCGTGGAGCACCGCCTGGAAGCCGCGCAGGTCCCGCTCGGTGAGGCGCCCCAGCGCACGCTCCTCGAGCGCCGCGAGGTGCTGGTGCACCCGGGCCGCGGTGCGGGCACCGTTCCGAGTGAGCCGGACGGTGAAGGAGCGGCGGTCCTCCGGACGCACGTCCCGGGTCACCTCGCCCCGCGACTCCAGCCGGTCGAGGTAGCTGGTCAGGGTCGAGCGCTTGTGGGCGAACGCGCGGTGGAGCTCCGCCACCGAGCACGGTCCGGCCTCGGCCAGATGGGCGAGGAGGTGCGCTTCGCCCTGGGACAGCGCCAGCGGCGGCTCCGCGGCGTCGAGGTACAGCCCGATGCGATGGGTGGTGCGGTGGACGAAGGGGATCAGCTGGAGCCGTGCTTTCATGCCGGATTCGGATACTACGAATACGTAATGAATGTCCAGCGCCCTCCCCGGGATTCGCCTCCCCGGGCCGGGGCGGGCTACGCTCCGCCGGGCACACCCCGTGAACGTTCTCTCTCCGCTGCTCCTGCTGACCACCCTGGCCGCTGCCCCCGCCCCGGCGCCCGCTCCGGACGACGCCACCTACCGGCAGCTCGAGCTCTTCGCCCGGGTGCTCAGCTACGTGCAGAACAACTACGTGGAGAAGGTGGACGAGCGGCAGCTGGTCTACGGCGCGATCCGCGGGATGCTGGAGACCCTCGACCCGCACACCGTCTTCATGCCCCCGGAGATCTTCAAGGAGATGAAGATCGACACCTCGGGCGAGTTCGGCGGCCTGGGGCTGGACGTGGTGAAGCGCGGCGACGCCCTGGTGGTGGTCTCACCGCTGGACGACACCCCGGCGGCTCGGGCCGGCATCCAGCCCGGCGACGAGATCCTCGCCATCGACGGCGAGAGCACCGCGGGGATGGACGTGGCCCGGGCCGGCGCCAGGATGCGCGGCCCGGCCGGGCAGCGGGTCACGCTCACCCTGATGCGGGCCGGCTTCCAGCAGCCTCAGGACATCGTCCTCCTCCGCGACCACGTCCGCATCGTCTCCGTGCAGGGGGCGCTCTACGGAGGCATCGGCTGGGTGCGGCTCAAGAACTTCCAGGAGCGCACCGACGCCAGCCTCAAGCGCGAGCTGGACCGGCTCCGCACCGAGAACGGCGGGCGTGAGCTGTCCGGCCTGGTGCTCGACCTGCGGAACAACCCCGGTGGGCTGCTCGACCAGGCGGTCGCGGTCAGCGACCGGTTCCTGCCGGGCCGCCTCCCCATCGTGACCACCAAGGGACGCGCGGGGCGGAGCCTCACCGAGGAGAGGAGCAAGGACCCGGGCACCGAGCCCGACTATCCGATGGTGGTCCTGGTCAACGCCGGGAGCGCCTCGGCCTCGGAGGTGGTGGCCGGCGCGCTGCAGGACCATGGCCGGGCCACGGTGCTGGGAACCCAGACCTTCGGGAAGGGCTCGGTGCAGACGGTCATCGAGCTCGAGGATGGCAGCGGCCTCAAGCTCACCATCGCCCGCTACTACACCCCCAAGGGACGAAGCATCCAGGAGCGGGGCATCGAGCCCGACTTCCTCGTCCCCGCCGAGGGCACCGCGCGGGAGCTGCGGGAGAAGGACCTCCGGCGGCACTTCCGGAACCCCGACGCCGGCACCGCCGACACCGCGCGCCGGCTCCCCCCGCAGCCGGCCTGGGAGGTGAGCCAGAAGGTCGCCGATCCGCAGCTGCGCGCCGCGCTCGACTTCCTCCATTCCCATTCCCGCGGGCCGGGGCAGAAGGCCGCCGCGCGCTGAGCCCTGGTCGGGCCGGGCCCGGAGATCAGGGCGCTGTAACGCTCCGGGGCGACCCGGTACGTCGAGGCGGAGGAACCGCACCGACCCATGGCCATCGTCAATTCCGAATCGGGAACCCGCGTCGACGAGATCGCGGACGGCATCTACCGCATCAGCACCCCGGTCCCGGTCATCCCCGGGGGCTTCACCTTCAACCAGTTCCTCATCGAGGACGAGTCGCCGCTGCTCTTTCACACCGGCCTTCGAAGGCTGTTCCCGCTGGTGCGCGAGGCGGTGGCCCACGTGCTCGGCGACGCGGGCCGGCTCCGGTACGTCTCCTTCTCCCACTACGAAGCGGACGAGTGTGGGTCCCTGAACGACTGGCTGGCCGTGGCGCCCCGAGCCGAGCCGGTGTGCAGCGTCACCGCGGCGATGGTGTCGGTGAACGACGTGGCAGCCCGTCCCGCCCGCGCCCTGGCCGACGGAGAGGAGCTGTCAGTCGGCCGGCGGTCGGTACGGTGGATCGACACCCCGCACCTGCCCCACGGCTGGGAGAGCGGTCTCCTGTTCGAGCCGGGCAGCCGGACGCTCCTCTGCGGGGACCTGTTCACCGCGGGCGGTGCCGACGTCCCGCCGCTGAGCACGTCGGACGTTCTCGGGCCGGCGCTGGCGATGCAGGAGGCCGTTCCCTACCTGGTCCGGGGTCCCCACGTCCGGCCGTTGCTGGAGAAGCTCTCCAGGCTCGAACCGGGGGTCCTGGGGCTGATGCACGGCAGCTCCCACGAGGGGGACGGCGGCCGGGCGCTCCTCGCGCTGGCAGATGCACTCGGCGGCTGACGCGGCGGTCCCGGCGCGGTGGTACCGTCCTCTGCCGATGAGGGCCGAGGCGTCCGACGCCGCGCTGCTCGCGGCAATCGCCCGAGGAGGCGCCGGTCTCCGCGAGGCGGAGCGCGCGCTTTGCCGCCGCTACGCGCCCCGCATCCGGCTCTACGGCCTGCGCCACCTCCGCGACGAGGATCGGGCCCGCGACCTGGTCCAGACGGTGCTCCTGGCCGTCCTCCAGGCTGCCCGCGAGGAACGGGTGCGGGAGCCCGAGCAGCTGGTGCGCTTCGTTCTCGGCACGTGCCGGAACGCGGTGCTGCGTCTGCGGGAGCTGGACCGGCGTGCCGAGCCGGCCGCCGACGAGGTGCTGGTGGCCGCCGCGGGCACCGAGACCCCCCGGGATCCGGTGAATGCGGCGGTGCTGCTGCGTTGCCTCGGCGCGCTGGGCGACCGTGCGCGCCGGGTCCTCGAGCTCTCCTTCCACGAGGAGCTGGAGAGTGACGAGGTTGCCAGCCGCCTCGCGCTCACCCGGGGCAACGTCCGCGTCATCCGCCACCGCGCCCTGGCTGCGCTCCGCGCCTGCCTCGACGCTCCGGTCCGGGAGGGTGCATGAGCTGCGCGTCACCGCTCTCCTGGGAGACCCTCGTGGACTGGTGGGTCCGCGACCTGGACGAGGCCGCGGCGTCGTCCGTCGAGGAGCACGTCTTCGGGTGCGAGGTGTGCTCCGGCGTCGCCAGCCGGGTGGCGGCGACCGCGGAGGCGCTGCGCACGATGATCCCGCCGGTGGTGCGGCCAGCCCGTCTGGAGGGACTGGCCCGCGCCGGCGTCCGCATCTTCGAGAACCCCATCGCCCCCGGACAGACCAGCGACTTCCACTTTCCGGCGAGCGCCGATCTCGCGGTGCACGTGCTCGGGGGTCTCGCCTTGGGCACCGGAGCCAAGGTGGAGGTCACCCTCCGCTCGCTCGCCAGTGGCACCGTGCTCGCTCACGTGGAGGACGCGCCGTTCGATGCCCGACGGGGTGCGGTCTACCTGGCCTGCCAGCGGGACTACGCGCAGCTCGACCCCGACCTGGTGGCCGAGGTGCGCGTGGGGAAGGACCCTCCGGCAGCGCAGTACACGATCCTCCACCACTTCTGAGCCCGGACCGCCGGGGCGGTCTCAAGTTGTCGCTTTCACTGACACGGCGTGTCAGCCGCCATCGAGGTGTTTGTAAGTGGTCGGAATCGTTTGACACCAGGGGGTCACATTCCTATTGTGCCGCGCCGCCCCGGAACCGGACACTCGGGCGTGGGGACCAGGGGCCAGCGCCAGAGATGACCAGCGTCGAGATCGTATTCCTGGGCGTGTACTTCGCCGTCCTCTGCGTGCTCGCCGTCTACGGCTCTCACCGCTACCGGATGGCGTTCCTGTACTACCGGCACAAGTTCAAGATCCCGACGCCCAACGGCAACCTGGCCCAGCTGCCGCGGGTGACCATCCAGCTGCCGGTGTTCAACGAGATGTACGTGGTGGAGCGGCTGATCGAGGCCGTCTGCCGGATCGAGTACCCGCGCGAGCTGCTCGAGATCCAGGTCCTGGACGATTCCACGGACGAGACCTGCGGCATCGCCCGCGCCGCCGTGGAGCGCCACCGCCGCGCGGGACAGGACGTCACCTACATCCACCGGACCAACCGCAAGGGCTTCAAGGCCGGCGCGCTGGAGCACGGGCTCCTGACGGCCAAGGGCGAGTACGTCGCGGTGTTCGACGCGGACTTCGTCCCGGCCCCGGACTTCCTGACGCGCACCGTGCCCTTCTTCGCCGACCCGAAGGTGGGCATGGTGCAGGTGCGCTGGGGCCACCTGAACCGCGAGTTCTCCATCCTCACCCAGGCCCAGAGCATCTTCCTCGACGGCCACTTCATCATCGAGCACACCGCGCGGAACCGCTCCGGCTGTTTCTTCAACTTCAACGGCACCGCCGGCATCTGGCGCCGCTCCACCATCGGTGACGCGGGCGGCTGGCAGCACGACACGCTCACCGAGGACCTGGACCTGAGCTACCGCGCCCAGCTCAAGGGCTGGCAGTTCATCTTCCTGCCCGAGGTGGTGTCCCCCGCCGAGGTCCCGGTGGACATGAACGCCTTCAAGAGCCAGCAGCACCGCTGGGCCAAGGGCTCGATCCAGACCGCCCGGAAGCTGCTCCCCACCATCCTCCGGTCGAACCAGCCGTTCGCGGTGAAGCGCGAGGCGTTCTTCCACCTCACCAACAACATCGCCTACCTCCTGATGGTGCTGCTGTCGGTGCTGATGCCGCTGTCGATGGTGGTGCGCTTCAACCACGGCATGTACTCGACGCTCTTCCTCGACCTGCCGTTCTGCCTCGCGGCCACCGCCTCGGTGTGCTTCTTCTACGTGGCCACCCAGAGCGAGCTGGGGCTCACCGGCTGGCAGCGGGTGAAGTACCTGCCGTTCATCATGTCGCTGGGCATCGGGCTGGCGATCAACAACGCCAAGGCGGTGATCGAGGCCCTGCTGAACCAGCAGAGCGCCTTCGCCCGCACGCCGAAGACCGGCAGCGAGGGGAAGAGCATCCGCTCGAGGGTGAAGCGGAGCTACCGCGGCGCCCGGAGCATGATGCCGCTGCTCGAGCTGGGCTTCGGGCTCTACTTCTCCGGTGCGCTCTGGTTCGCCATCGACGCGCACATCTGGACGTCGGTGCCGTTCCTGGTGCTGTTCCAGGTGGGGTTCCTGTACGTCGGGGCGATGAGCCTCTTCCAGGGCCGCTCCATGGACCGCCGGGCGCTGTCCCCGGCGGTGGCGCCGGCAGCGTCGGCGCAGCGCGCGGCCTGAGCGGCGACCTCCTCTCGGTCTCGAGCGCGCACTCACCCCCGCGCTGCCCTTGGGCTGGCGGGCCGGATCAGGACCGCTGCTCGGGCAACGCGTGCGATGGCTCAGGTCCCGGCGTCGCTGGGCGGCCGCACCAGCAGGTAGCTCCGCGTCTCGGGCGGTGAGGCGTCCACCGCCGCGCACTGCCCGTCCACCCGCATGCGCTCCACCGTGCGCAGGAGGAGCCCCCCGTCGGGGCACCCGGTGAGCTCCACCGGGAGGCTGGCCTCGCAGCCCGGGCCCGTGGCGCCCATCCGCGGCGCCCGCGTCTCGCCGGTGAGGCCGCTCGCGGTGCGCCGGAGCACCACCCGAGCGCTGCTCGCCCGGTCGGGCGTGCCACCGTCCGCCCAGTGGCGCTCGACGTCGAGCACCACCGTGCCGCCATCGTCGCTGGCGCGGTAGCTCCAGCTGGGGTCGGAGGCGAGCACCCAGCGCCCGGCGAAGTCACCCCCGCAGCCCTCGGGGAGCGCGCGGGCGACCGGGGTGGCCGGTGGGGGCGGCGGAGGGGCCGCGCACGCGGCGAGGAGAGCGAACGCGCCGCCGACCACGACCAGCCGCCGGCCAGGAGGCCGTCTCCAGCAGCGGGGGATGACGACGGGCCCCCGCATCACGCCGCCTGGAACAGCGCCTCCACGAACTCGTGTGGATCGAACGGCCGGAGGTCCGCCACCTTCTCGCCCACCCCCACCCAGGTGACCGGAATCTTCAGCTCGTCGCTGATCCCGATGACCACCCCGCCCTTGGCGGTGCCGTCGAGCTTGGTGAGCGCGATGCCGGTCACCCCCACCGCCTCCTGGAACTGCTTGGCCTGGGCGATGGCGTTCTGGCCCACGGTGGCATCGAGGATGAGGAGCACCTCGTGCGGCGCGCCGGGCAGCGCCTTGGCGATGACCCGCTTCACCTTCTTCAGCTCCTCCATCAGCGGGGTCTTGGTGTGGAGGCGTCCGGCGGTGTCGACCAGCACCGCGTCGGCGCCCTCGGCCACCGCGCGCTTGACCGCGTCGAACACCACCGCGCCGGGGTCGGAGCCGTCCGGCCCGCGGACCAGGGTGGCGTGGGCGCGCTCGGCCCAGATGTCCAGCTGCTCGCTGGCGGCGGCGCGGAAGGTGTCCCCGGCGGCGATGACCACCTTCTTGCCGTCGCGGGTCAGCTTCGCCGCCAGCTTGCCGATGGTGGTGGTCTTCCCGGAACCGTTCACCCCCACCACCATGGTCACGTGCGGCGGGCCGCCGCCCTCGAGCGAGGCGGGGCGCGGGAGCGAGACCATCCGCTCGACCTCGGAGCGGATCAGCCCCTTCACCCGGCCCACGTCGCCCAGCTCGCGCCGCTTCAGCCGGTCGCGGGCGGCATCCACCAGCCCGGACGCGGTGCGGACGCCGATGTCGGCGGAGAAGAGGATCTCCTCCAGCTGGGCGAGCACGCTGTCGTCCACCACCGCGCCGCGGGAGAAGAGCCCGTTGAGCCGGGCCATGAAGCCCTCGCCCCGCGTGCGCGCCAGGCCCGCGGCCAGCGTCCGCCCCGCCTCGGCCTCGGCGCGCGCCCGGGCCTCCTCCTCGGCACGGAGCCGGGCAGCCTCCGCCGCCTCGCGGGCCCGGGCCTCCTCCTCGCCACGAAGTCGGCGTCCCTCGGCCTCCTCGCGCAGGCGGCGCTCGCGGGCCTCGGCCTCGGCGGCCTTCTTCGCCCGGTACTCCTCGCGCTTCGCCTCCTCCTCGCTCTTCTTGAGTTCCCGGGCCTCCGCTTCCAGCCGGGCGCGCTCGGTGGTCTCGGCCTCGGCGCGAGCCGCGTCCTGGATGGCGCGCCGCTCGCGGGCGATCGCCTCGGCGCGGGCCCGAGCGGTTGCGGCCTCCTCGCGGGCGCGCACCTCGTCCGGGCCGGGGACGACTTCCGGCCGGACCGGCGGCGGGGCCGGCAGCTCGGATAGGGCAGGGGGGGGCGCCTCGGCCCGGCGACGCGCGCCCGCCCGGATCGCGAGCGCGGCCGATGCCGCGACGACCACGAGGAGACCTCCCCCGAGGAGCTCGATCTGGTGAAGGTCGAGACCGAGGAACAGCTCGGGCGGCGGGGCGGGAACCTGGGCCAGCAGCGGGAACGGCGACATGAGGCGCCCCTCTTACGTCAACTGACGCTTCCGTCGACACCCGGTCTGTGCGCTAAGAGTCTCCCCACCGCATGCGCCGCGCGTTCGCCCTCCTCTCCCTGCTCAGCATCCTCCCGTCTTGCATCGTCGAGGCGCCCACCTCCGAGAAGTCGGGCGCCGCGGCGCAGTCCTCCCGGGCCCAGGTGAAGCCTGTTCCGGTGAAGAACGGCGCGGTGCTGGGCGACCTCGCCGAGCTGGTGGGGGCCACCTTCGCCCCTCCCTCGCTGTCGGTGGGAGACGGGACGCGGGTGGTGCTGGTGTTCCGGGTCATCAAGCCCACCACCGACGACTGGCAGGTCTTCGTCCACGTCGAGGACTCCGAGGGACGCGGGGAGCGACTCAACGCGGACCACCCGCTGCGGGCCCCCACCAGCCGCTGGAAAGCCGGGGAGGTGGTGCAGGACGAGTTCGTCCTCACCCTGCCGCCGGGATGGAAGTCGCGCGCGGTGAACGTCTTCGTCGGCCTGTGGCTGCCCTCGACCAACGCGCGGATGAAGGTCCGGAACCCGGAGGCGGTCCGCACCGACGGGAGCGACCGGGTGCTGCTGGTGCAGCTGCCCGTCGTCGGCTGAGAAAGAAAAAACCGGAGTGGCCCTGTAAGCCGAGTTCTGTTCCCCGGGCGGAGTCTCCCCCGTCCGGGACGGTGAACATTCCTCTAGGGCCCTGGTTGCCCAGGGGCCTCGTCAGCGAGCAACCCGGGAGTCGAGGGGCGGGCAGCCCCTGTTCCGCCGTGAAGCGGAACGCTCCCTGCTGGCTCTTGCTCCGGGTGGGGTTTGCCGTGCCGGTCAGGTCACCCTGGCCGCGGTGCGCTCTTACCGCACCGTTTCACCCTTGCCTCGAGGCGCCGTTGCCGGCGTCCCCGTGGCGGTCTGTTTTCTGTGGCACTGTCCTTCGACTCGCGCCGACTGGCCGTTAGCCAGCACCCTGCCCTGTGGAGCTCGGACTTTCCTCCCGCTGTCCCGTGCTGCGACAGCCGGCGTTCACCCGGGCCACTCCGGCACCTCTCGCTTAGCGCGGCCGGGGGCCAGGCGCCACTCGGGGGGCCTCGGCTGCCGCCGCGGTCAGCCGGCGCTGGCCGGGGCGGTGACGCCCGGAAGGTCGCGGGCGGGCGCGGCCCGGAGCCGTGCGTCACGGAGGACCAGGGCGATCGCGGTCGCGAGGTACAGGCCGCCACGGAGCCAGGACAGCCGCGTGGCGTCGGCGCCGCCGAACATCGGTCCGGCGAACTCGCCGCCGAACGTGTTCTGCGCGGTGTGCATCAGCAACGGAAGAAGCACCGCCCCGCCGGACACCTGGTACAGCCAGGCGAACACCACCGACGCGGACATGATGCCGATGAGGCCGGGGACCACCTCGCCCGGCCGGGCGAGCAGCAGCGGCAGGTGCCAGGCGAACCACACCACGCCCACCCGCAGGCTCGCCTGGAGCATCGAGCGTCCCTCCGCCACGCGGACCAGCGCGAAACCGCGCCAGGCCGGTTCCTCGCCCAGAGGGCCCCCGAGGATCATCACCAGCGGGAAGACGACCAGGAGCGACGGCCACGCCGCCCACCGCTCGGAGGAAGGGGGCACGGCGCCGAGCGCGACGTTCGCCCCGATGCCCAGCAGCGTGATCAGCAACGGGAAGAGCAGGGCGAAGGCGTAGAGCGATGGGGCGGCGCGCCAGCGGAGCAGTGTCCGCGCCCAGGTCTTGAGTCCGTCCACTCCGCCCCCCAGTGCGGTGACGAGCACTGCCGCGAGCAGCGGACCGTAAGGGTCGAGGCCCATCTCTCCACCGGGGTGGAAGAGCACGATGAGGTAGGCGCGCCAGGAGAGGGGGAACGCGAGCGCGTAGAAGGCGAGGACCGGGTGCGCGCGGACGAGATGTCGGAGTCGGGCGAACATGAATCGGCGCTGGTGCTTGCTCGCCTGACGCCCGTCCGGGCGGGGCATTGCATCGGGCTCGCACGCCCCCGCCCGCATCTGCCGATGCGCCGCCCGAGCTTCTGAGCTCGTCACCAGATGGCGGTGAACCCGACCAGGTACTGCTGCTCGGCGCGTGTCTCGGGGTGTAGCCAGAGGGTGAGCTGCGCGTCGAGGTCGATCGTCCAGCCGGGCGACAGGTGGACCCGGAACAGAGGGAGGCTCCGGAATCCCAGACGTCCGGAGCCGAGGATCAGCCCGGACCAGTGGGACGGCCACCACCGGGTTCCTCCGACCGCGAAGTTGAGCGAGACCACCTTCCCAAAGGTGTGGGTGATGAAGACGCTCCCCGTGAGCTGGTGCTGGGGAGGGATCTGGCTGTACCTGCTGGACCAGCGGGCGCTCGCGCCGAGGCTCGTTGCGCTCGAGAACCAGTGACGGTAGGCCGCGTCCGCCGAGGGAACGACGATGAGACCCTCGAGCGAGCCGTACCCGATGCCGTCCAGACCTGCGCTCAGGAGCACCTCGTCCGCGTGCCGGGTTCCCAGGAGCACGCCGACACCCGGCAGGAGGAACGAGACCTCCAGCCAGTCGAGCGGTGCCCAGGCGACGTTGAGGCGCAGCACGCCATTGGTGATGGTCGTCCCATCGCTGGACGGCGTCAGCTCGAACCCCAGGCCGAAGCTCACCGCGACGTCATGGGCGGGAAGGATCGACTCCTGCGCGGCGGGGGGCTTCCCGACTGGCTCGGGCTCACCTGCAGGCTGGGCATCCGCGGCGACGCTCAGGAGCAACGCCAGCGCGAACAGCGATCTCGACATGGGTCCCCCCCGGGCTCGGTGCGACACGGCCCGTTCCGGCGCCAGCCAGCTGGATCCTACAGCTTCTCGTCGATGGCCCGGTTGCTCATCTCGTCCGCCTCGGCATTCTGCGCCCGGGGGACGTGCACCAGCTTCACCTTGCGGAACGCCTTGAGCAGGGTGAGCGCCTCGGTGTGCAGCTCGCGCAGCGCGGGGGCCCGGACCTGGTAGGCGCCGGAGAGCTGGCGAATCATCAGCTCGCTGTCGGAGACCACCTCCAGCTCCTCGGCCCCGAACTCGTGCGCCCGCCGCACACCGAGCAGCAGGCCCTGGTACTCGGCCACGTTGTTGGTCTGCCGGCCGAGGAACTTGCCCAGGCGCTCCAGGACGTGCCCCTCCATGTCATAGAGCACCGCGCCCGCGCCGGCCGGGCCGGGGTTCCCCCGGGCGGCCCCGTCCGAGGCGACGCGGAGCTTGCGGTGAGGCTGGACCGCATGTGCCGGCCCGTGGGGGTGCACGTGCGGAGAGGGGTGCTCCGGGGCAGGGCGGTCGAGCAGCACCCTCACCAGGTCCGTCCTCGACAGCCCGGGAAACCGGGCCAGGGTGCGGTCCAGGCTCTCCTCCTCGGCGATGACCCGGAGGAGCTCGGGAAGCGACGGGCGCCGCCCGCTCATCCCTTCCTCGCCGGGGGCGGCTCGATGGCCTCCGGCGCGCAGATGATGCGGTGACACGACGGACAGATGTCGGTCTCCAGCGTGGTCTTCAGCGTGTTGTACAGCTGCGGCGGCACGCTCATGTTGCAGCCCTGGCACGTTCCGGCGACGACGGTGACCAGCGCGGGGCTCCGGCGCCTTCGCACCGTCTCGTAGCGGGAGAGCAGCGGCGGGTGGACGGCCTTGGCCACCTCGGCGCGCTTCGCCTCGAGCTCCTTCAGCTGCCCCTCGAAGCCACTGACCTTGGCCCGGAGCTCGTTCAGCTTCCCGCCCACGTCGGCCACCTTCGCCGCGTACGCCTGCTCCCTGGCCTTCACCACCTCGCGGAGCTGGGCCTGGACCTTTCCCAGCTCCACCAGCTCCTCGGCCATCGTGGCGTTGGCCTTCTTGGCGATGTCGATCTCGCGGGCCAGCGCGGCGTACTCGCGGGTGGAGCGCTGCTCGGACAGCCGCGCCTCCCACTTGCGGACCTTCTCCTTCTCCTCGGCGATGTTCTGCTCCAGCGTTCGCCGCTGCCGCTCGACGTCGAGCAGCTTGGCGCGCTCGGCCTCGACCTCGGACTTGGCCAGGGCCAGCTCGCGCTCCAGCTCCCCCATCTGCCTCGGGTACACCTCGGCTGATTTGCGGAGCGCCACGATCTCCAGATCCACCTTCTGGAGATCGGCCAGGGCCTTCAATCGTTCCTGCAAAGCTGAGCTGCCTCCTGCCGCCGGTACCGACGCCGCGGCCTTGTAGCAACGAAGCGTTCGCGGTGCCAACGCCCTTGGTCTGCTATCTCCCAGCCAATGCGTTTCTGTCCTCGATGCGCCACGCCGCTCGCCCCGCGCCCCACGGGCGGGCGCGAGCGCCTGGCCTGCCCGGGGGCGGACTGCGGATTCGTCTTCTACGACAACCCCCTCCCGGTGGTGGCCGGGCTGGTGGAGCACGAGGGTGAGGTGCTCCTGGTCCGCTCGGTGGGCTGGCCCGAGTCGTGGTACGGCCTGGTCACCGGCTTCCTCGAGCGGGACGAGGAGCCGGAGGCGGCGGTTCTCCGCGAGGTGCGGGAGGAGCTGGGGCTGGAGGCAAGGGTGGTGGCGCCCATCGGGGTCTACACCTTCCCCGAGCGCAACGAGCTCATCCTCGCCTACCACCTGGAGGCCCGCGGCGAGGTGCGGCTCGGCGAGGAGCTCGCCGGGCTCAAGCGCATCCGCCCGGAGAGGCTGCGCCCCTGGCCCTTCGCCACCGGGCTCGCGGTCCGGGACTGGCTCGCGCGGCGGGTGAGCGGGCCCGGGACGACCGCCGAGGTCAGTCCTCGTCGTCCGGAGTGACGTCCTCGTCGTCGTCGAAGGTGTCCAGGTCCTCGGCCTCCTCGGGCTCCTCGGCCTCGGGCTCGGGCGGCGCGGGCTCCACCGGCCGGGGCACGGCGGCCAGACGCCCCCGGCGCGGCTCGGGCGCCGGACGGTTGGCCGGGCTGTCCTTCTGGTCCGCCCGGCACTTGGGGCAGACCGCCTCGGGCTTTCTCATGTCGTAGAACTTGGTCCCGCACTTGAAGCAGACGTGCTTGGTCCCGAGGTCCTTCGCCGGCATCGACTCACCTGTTCCTTCGCGACAGAGGGGAAACGAGGCGGCGATGTAGGCGTCCGGTGCCTCCCAAGTCAACGCTGGAACGCCGTACGATGGCCCCTCTGCGGCCTTGACCTTCTTCTGCGACAGCTGTGGACAGCCCCTCCTGCTCGAGGGCGAGCCCTCCCCCGGACTGAGGGTGGCGTGCCCCAGCTGCCAGGCGACGGTCGACGTGCCCCTCCCGGCTGGGGACGAGCCGCTGGAGCTCAGCTGGTTCGCCATGGTGCGGGGCTCGCAGGTGGGCCCCATGGAGCAGGGCCCGCTCGAGCAGCTCATCCGGGCAGGCGAGGTCAGCGGCAAGACCTTCGTCTGGTGCGAGGGGATGGCCGAGTGGCGGCGGGCGGAGACGCTCCCCCAGCTCGCCCCGTCGCTGGCGGCCACCCGTCCCCCGCGCCCGGCGAGCACCGCCGATCTCTCGCAGCTCTTCAGCGATCTGGACCTCACGGTGTCCCGGCCGATGGACGCGCGGGCGGTGGAACAGATGCTCTCCGGCTCCCGCGCGCCCAAGGCCGCCCTTCCGGAGCCGGTGACCGCCGTCCGCAGCGCCACGCGGAGCACGCCCACCGTGAGCACCACCGTCCGGAAGTCGCGCCGGGTGGAGGACGACGACGACGACCTGGAGGCCTCGGGTCTCGCCCGTCGCAACCCGGTCTGGAAGATCGTCCTCGCGGTGGTGGTCATCCTCGCAGTGCCGGTGGCGGGGCTGTACGCCCTGTCCAGCCTTCAAGTCATCCCGCTGGAGGTCCAGCAGGTCGACCCGGCAACCGGTGCGTCGGTCAAGGAGCCGGTCTTCTCCGCCAGGGGGGTCCGCGGCCTCAAGGACCTCCTGCTCGGCAAGACCGCCCCCGCGGTCCCGGCCCCGCCCCCGCGCGAGGTTCGCGCTCCCGCCGCCAAGCCGGCCCCGGCACCGCCCCCGCCCCCCGCTCCCAAGCCGGAGCCTCCCGCCTCGCCCGAGCTGAAGAAGCTCTACGGCGACACCCGGAAGGCCGACGTCGGGCCCGGCGCGGTTCCCAGCCTCGCCCACGCCTCAGCGGCGCCGGGCAGCGGTGGTGGCCCCAACCAGCAGGCCCTGGCCAAGGTCGTGGCGCAGAGCGGGCCGGCGTTTCAGTCCTGCATCGAGCAGCAACTCCGGCGGACGCCGAACTTCCGGGGCGGCAAGGTGAACCTGGTCGCCACCGTGGGGGCCTCGGGCACCGTGAAGCAGGCACGGCTCGACCGCAGGGAGATCGACGTCTCCGACCTGGGCAGCTGCCTCAAGTCGCGCGCCCGGCGCCTGGTGTTCCCCTCGTTCGAGGGCGAGGACGTCGAGGTGGAGATCCCCCTGGTCCTCACCGCGGCGCTCTGATGGCCTCCCCGGTCGTGCACGCGTGGGTGCAGGCCGTGCAGGCCTGGACTGGCGCGGGCACCCCACCCGCGGCCAGCGCGGTGGGCCTGGTTCGACCGGGTGGCCCCGCCCCGCAGCGCGCCTGGGGGCCGCTGGCCGCGGCCGCGCTCGGGGCGCCGGGGGCGCTCGCCCCCTACATCGACCACACCTTGCTCCGGCCCGACGCGACCCGCGAAGACGTCGAGACCCTCGCCGCCGAGGCCCGGGCGCACCGGCTCGGAGGGGCGTGCGTGCACCCGGTGCACGTGGCCACGCTGGTGCGCGCGCTGGGCGCCGCCGAGGTCGAGCCGGTCTCGGTGGTCGGTTTTCCCCATGGCGCCCACCTGACGGAGATCAAGCTGCTCGAGGCGCGGCGTGCCGCCGACGAGGGTGCCCGCGGGTTGGACGTGGTGGCCCCGCTGGGGCGACTGAAGGCCGGTGAGGTGGCCGAGGTGCTGTCCGAGCTCCGGGCGCTGGTGTCCGCGCTCGCCCCGGTGCCGGTGCGCGTCATCCTCGAGACCGGGCTGCTTCCTCCCCGGGCAGTGGTGCTCGGGGCAGGGCTGGCGCTCGCCGCCGGCTGCGACGCGGTGAAGACCTCCACCGGGTTCAACGGCTCGGGCGCCCGGCCGGAGGACGTGGTGCTGCTCCGCGCGGTGGTGGGGGCCGAGCTGGGAGTGAAGGCCTCGGGCGGGATCCGGACCGCGGCGCAGGCCCGGGCGCTGGTGGCCGCGGGGGCGAGCCGGCTCGGGGCCTCGTCGTCGCTGCAACTGCTGGGGGGTGGGGGCAGCTGACCGCGCGAGGGCGGTTGCTGACGTGCCCAGGGGGGCACAGGTTGCGGAGAACGCGCTGGACGTCCAGCCCCGGCGCGCTAGAAGGCCCAAGCCCGGGAGGTCCATGGGGCTGACCGCCGCTCAGAAGAAGACACTCCGCCGGGCGCTCCAGGCCCTGGTGAGAGAGGTGTCGGCGAAGGGGTCCCAGCGCATTGCCCCCAACCGCACCGACGAGACGAAGGTGGGCGGTGACGAGGACGAGCAGCCGCTCAACGAGATGCTCCAGGCCATCGCCTCCGACCGGAACCGCGCCTCGGGAGATGTCCTCGGACGCGCGCAGCGCGCACTGGAGAAGCTGGACCGGGCGCCGGACGAGGCCGGCACCTGCGAGGAGTGCGGCGAGGACATCCCCTGGGGACGGCTGAAGGCCATGCCCCATGCCGAGCTCTGCGTCCCCTGCCAGGGCAAGCGCGACGCTCCCCAGCGCCCGCCCACCCGGCGGGGCGTGACGGACTTCCGATGACCGAGCGCACCGAGCTCATCCGCCGGGCGGATGCCTGGGCCGCGGCCGACCCCGACGAGGCGACCCGTGCCGAGCTGCAGCGGCTGCTCGCCGCCGGGGATTTCTCCGAGCTCGAGGACCGCTTCTCCGGCACGCTGGAGTTCGGGACCGCGGGACTGCGGGGCGTGGTGGGCGCGGGGCCGAACCGGATGAACCGGGCGGTGATTCGCCGCGCCACCGCCGGCCTGGCGGCGCATCTGCTGGCCACGGTGCCCGACGCGACCCGGCGCGGGGTGGTGGTGGCGCGGGACGGGCGGCGGATGAGCCAGGAGTTCGCCGAGGACACTGCGGCGGTGCTCGCCGCGGCAGGCATCCCGGCGCTGGTGCGCGACGGCTTCACCCCCACCCCGCTCTGCGCCTTCCTGGTGGAGCACCTCGGGGCCTCGGCGGGGGTGATGGTGACCGCCAGCCACAACCCCCCCGAGTACAACGGCTACAAGGTCTACTGGGGCAACGGCGCGCAGATCATCCCGCCCCACGACGTGGCCATCGCCGAGGCCATCGCCCGGGTGGGGCCGGCCCGGGAGATTCCGCTCGCCGATCTCGCCGAGGCCCGCGCGCAGGGGCTGGTGCGGTTGATCGGGCCGGAGCTGGACCAGGCCTACCTCGAGGGCGTGCTCGCCCTCCGGCTCCATCCCGGCGAGGGCACGGACCTCACCATCGTCTACACGCCGATGCACGGGGTGGGAGGTCCGCTGGCGCTGGAGGCGCTGCGCCGCGCCGGGTTCGGCCGGGTGCACCCGGTCACCGAGCAGCTGCACCCCGACCCCGCCTTCCCCACCGTGCGCTTTCCGAACCCCGAGGAGCCCGGGGCGATGGATCTCTCTCGCACGCTGGCCGAGCGCACCCGGGCTGACCTCGTCATGGCCAACGACCCCGACGCCGATCGGCTGGCAGTGCTCACCAGGGGACCCTCGGGGTCGCTGCAGGCGCTCACCGGGAACGAGCTCGGCGTGCTGCTCGGCCACTATCTGCTCACCCAGGGGCCGAGGCGGCAGCGCCCGCTGGTGATGACCACCATCGTCAGCTCGACCCAGCTGGGGGCGATGGCCCACCGGCTGGGCGCGCTCTACGACGAGACGCTCACCGGCTTCAAATGGATTGCCAACCGGGCGATGGAGCGCGCGGCGAAGGACGGCGCCGAGCTGGTCTTCGCCTACGAGGAGGCGCTCGGCTACACCGCGGGCACGCTGGTCCGGGACAAGGACGGCATCGGCACGGCGCTGTTGGTGGCGGACCTGGCCGGCTGGGCGCGGACCCGCGGGACCACGCTCCTGGGCTACCTCGAGGAGATCCAGCGCGAGTTCGGGGTCTACCTCTCGAAGCAGCGGAGCTTCACCCTCCCCGGCGCGACCGGGGCCGAGACCATCGCCCGGGTGATGGAGGCGTTCCGGCGCGACCCGCCGGCGCAGGTCGGCGGCCGGGCGGTGGAGTGGGTGAAGGATTACCTGGCTCGAACCCGCGTCGCGCACGGACGGAGCGAGCCGCTCTCGCTGCCCCCGTCCAACGTCCTCGCCTACGGCCTGGAGGGCGGGGCGCAGGTGACGCTCCGGCCCTCCGGCACCGAGCCGAAGATCAAGTACTACTTCGAGCTGCCCGAGCGGCTCTCCCCCGGTGAGGACGTGCAGACCGCGCGCGCCCGGGGCGAGGAGCGGCTCGGGCAGCTCGAGCGCGACTTCCTGGCGCTGGCAACTGTCCGTGGTCAACTGCAGGGGTGATGGGGACGTGGTGACGAGCGTTTCTGCTGTACCTGCACCCCGGCGGGAGCCTACGGTTCGCCCGCAAAACCGACGGGGGAGGCGCCGGCCCGGACCGCCGTCCGCGCCGGTGCCCGGGTCCGGCGAGGACCGCACGGTTGATGGACCGCACTGACGCAGGGGAGGACACGTGAGAGTTGCGAAACTGAGTGCTGTCTGCTGGACCGCGGTCTTCGCGCTGTGCCACCCAGGCTTGGCCCGCGCGCAGTCCGAGCCCGCCGTCACCGGCGCACACGCCACGAACCAGTGGACGGTGGATTCCGGTGAAACCGTGGGATCCGGGGTGAACGTCCTGCGAGGCCAGGTGGGCTTCCCAGGCTTGGTCGGCGACTTCATCCACGGGCTCGACCCCACCTTCGACATCGGTGGGCGCATGTGGCTGAACTACGCGATCGAGGGCATCACCAACGCCACCCACTTCGAGTGGAAGATCCAGTTGACGCTGCGCAAGCAGTTCATGGACACCGGCAAGCTCAAGCTGGCCGGCACCTTCGATCCGGGCTTCCTGCTCTACTCGGCGGGCGGGACCACCAGCGGCATCACCTTCCCGGTCGGCGTCCAGCTGGGCATCCCCATCGACAGCAAGGTCATCATCAACGCCTCGTTCGACATCCCGTTCTGGGTGACGTTCGGCAGCTTCTCCGCCTTTCACATGCCGCTGCTCTTCGGCGGCGGGGTCGAGTACCTGCTCGAGCCGAACCTCGCCCTGACCTTCAAGCTGAGGCTCGGCCCGGACATCGGCTTCGGCGACTTCGCCGACACGAACTTCGCCTTCAACGCGCTGTTCGGCGTGGCGTACAAGATGTAGCGGCCGGCCAGGCCGTGCTGTGATGACGCCCGGATGACCCCCTACGAGCTCATCCGGGCCAAGCGCGACGGCGGCACCGTGCCGGCCGAGGCGCTGCGAGACTTCGTGACCGCGTACGGACGCGGGAAAGTCCCCGACCACCAGATGGCCGCCCTGTGCATGGCCGTCTTCTTCCGGGGGCTCGACCCGGTCGAGCTGCACACCTGGACCGAGGCGATGCTCCACTCGGGGAGCACGCTCCGGCGCCGGGCGGGCTCGCCCCTTCGGGTCGACAAGCACTCCACCGGTGGCGTGGGGGACAAGGTCTCGCTCTGCCTGGCCCCGCTGGTGGCAGCGTGCGGCGTGGCGGTGCCGATGGTGAGTGGCCGGGGTCTCGGACACACCGGCGGGACGCTGGACAAGCTCGCGGCGATTCCAGGGTTCCGCACCGACCTGTCGCTCGCCGAGGCGGACCGGGTCCTGGGCGCGCTCGGGGTGTGCATGCTCGGGCAGACCGAGGAGCTCGCTCCGGCCGACCGGCGGCTGTACGCCCTGCGAGACGTCACCGCGACGGTGGACTCCATCCCGCTCATCGCGGCCAGCATCCTGAGCAAGAAGCTCGCCGAGGACCTGGACGGACTGGTGCTCGACGTGAAGGTGGGGTCGGGCGCCTTCATGCGCAGCCGCAGCGACGCCGAGCGGCTGGCGCGCACCCTGGTGGATCTCGCAGCGGACCTGGGCTGCCCGGCGGTGGCCTGGCTCACCTCGATGGACGCCCCGCTGGGGGCCGCCGTGGGCAACGCCAGCGAGCTGCTCGAGGCGGTGGACGTGCTGCGCGGCGGCGGCCCCGCGGACGTCCGGGCGCTGACCCTGCGGCTGGGGGGGGAGATGCTGGTGCTGGGGAGGGCGGCCGGGAGCGTGGCCGAGGCGGAACGCCGCCTCGGCCTGGCCATCGCCGACGGCTCGGGGCTGGAGCGCTTCCGGGCGCTCGTCCGCGCCCAGGGGGGAGATCCGGCCCTGCTCGACAGGCCGGACCGGCTGCTCGGGCCGCTGGCGACGACCGAGGTCCGCGCGGCGCGGGCGGGCCACCTCTCCGGCATCGACACCCTGGCGGTGGGGCTGGCCGCGGTGGTGCTCGGCGCGGGCCGGACCCAGAGCGACGACACCATCGACCCGGGCGTGGGCTTCACCGTGCGCCGGCGCCCCGGCGAGGGGGTGGCGCAGGGCGAGCCGCTGGTCACGGTGCACCACCGGCCGGGGCAGGACGTCGGCGAGGTCTGCCGCCGGCTCGCCGCGGCCTTCGACATCGGCGACGGCGTCGAGCCCTCGCCCCCGCTGCTCCTCGCCCGGCTGGAGGCACGCCGCCCATGAGCACGCTCTTCGAGCGCCTCCAGGAATCGGCGGCGGCGGTGCGGGCGCGGCTGCCGGACGCGGCGCCCGAGGTGGCGCTGGTGCTGGGGAGCGGGCTGGCGGCAGCGGTGCGCTTGCTGGAATCGCCCGGCTCCATCCCCCTCGCCAACATCCCCCACCTGCGGACGCCGAGCGTCTCCGGGCACCCGGGCCATCTCGTCTTCGGTCGGGTGGGGGAGAAGCGCGTCGGTGTGCTCCAGGGCCGCCTCCACACCTACGAGGGCTGGAGCGCCGCCGAGACCGCCTTCCCGGTGCAGCTCCTCATCGCCCTCGGTGCGCGGGTGGTGGTGCTCACCAACGCCTCGGGCGGGGTCCGCGAGGGGCTCCACGCCGGCGAGTGGATGGCGGTCACCGACCATCTGAACCTCTCGGGGAAGAACCCGCTGGAGGGGCCGAACGACCCGCGGCTGGGCCCCCGCTTCCCGGATCTCTCGCGCGCGTACGACCCCGGCCTGCGCGCGCTCCTCCTCCGCGCCGCCGATGCCGCGGGGGTCGTCCTTGCGGAGGGCGTCTACGCGATGATGTCTGGCCCGTCCTACGAGACGCCGGCGGAGATTCGCATGCTGCGGGCGTTGGGGGCGGACGCGGTGGGCATGAGCACCGTGCCCGAGGTCATCGCCGCGGTGCACTTGGGCGCCCGGGTCGCCTGCCTCAGCTGCATCACCAACCCCGCGGCCGGCCTCGGCGGTGCCCTCTCGCACGCCGAGGTGGAGGCCACCGCGCGCGGGGCGGAGGACGCGGGCGTCCGGATCCTCCGGGGTTTCCTGGAGATGCTGCCGGGGTCATCCGGACCGGGGTGAGCGCCCACCCCACCTCCGCAGGGGTCATCGCCGCCGGACCTTCCTTGCTCGTCTGCCCTCTGTGTAAGCTTCCGGTCTGCATGGAGGGCCCCTCCGTGGAACAGACCAGTCGCACCGCCCAGCGGCCGCACGACCGGCGAGATTCCCCGCGCGTGCCCTTTCGCTTCCTCGCCCGCTGCGCCGTGGATGGCGAGCCGTTCGAGGAGACCCGGGGAGACCTGAGCATCGGTGGGGTCTTCTGGGGGACCAGCCACCCGCCGCACGGCCCGGAGGTGGAGGTGCGGGTCGTGCTGCCGGGCGAGCACAGCGAGATACACGCCCGAGGCCTGATCGTCGGCCGGCGCGAGTCGGGTCTCCACGTCCGCTTCACCGCGCTCGGCACCGACGAGGAGCTGGCCATCGCCCGCTACATCGACGAGGTGGGCATCGGCTGGGAGTAGCGCGCGAGTGGCCTCGGGGTAGGGTCCGCCGGATGGAGCCTGACTGGTCAGCGCTGGAGACCGCGGCCCGGGCCGCGCTTCCGCGGGCGTATGCCCCTTACTCGCGCTTCCCGGTGGCCTCGGCCATCCTCTTCGCCGACGGCACGGTGCTCGCCTCGGTGAACGTGGAGAACGCCTCTTACCCCTTGAGCCTGTGCGCCGAGCGCGGCGCGGTGTCCGCCGGGATCGCGGGCGGGCACGGGCCGGTGCGCGCGGTGCTGGTGCTCAGCGACGCCGCCGAGCCCGCCACGCCGTGCGGCGGCTGTCGGCAGGTCTTGGCCGAGCACGGCGCTGCGGACGTTCCGGTGCGTTCGCTCACGCTGCAGGGCCGCACGGCCGAGCACCGCCTCGGTGCGCTGCTTCCCGACGCCTTCCGCTCCCAGTCACTGGAGCGCCGCAATCCCCCTCCTCCCAGAGACGTATGGTAAGCCGCCACCTCCAGAGGGTGACCTGACCCATGTGGAAACGCTTCAAGCGAGCAATGCGCAGCTTCTTCGGCTTCTTCGTCTCGGGCATCGAGAACCCGGAGCTGATCCTCGAGCAGAACATCCGTGACCTGAACGATCAGGTCCCGCGGATGAACGAGTCGATCGCCATGGTCCGGGCGAACCTCACCCTGCTGGAGAAGGAGAACCAGAAGTACACCACCGAGGTGGGCGACCTCACCGCCAAGGTGAAGGCCGCCATCCAGGCCAACCGCGACGACCTCGCGGCCTCCTACGCCACCCGGCTGCAGATGGAGAAGCAGGCCCTGGAGCGCAACAAGCAGCAGCTCGAGACGGCGAAGGGCGCCTACGAGAAGGCGATGAACGTCAAGAAGATGTTCATGCGCGAGAAGGAGAAGAAGACGCAGGAGGCGATGGGCGCCATCCGTGACGCGCGCCGGGCGCAGTGGCAGTCCAAGGTGGCCGACGCGATGGAGTCCTTCGAGGTCGCCGGCATCGACGCCACCCACGACGAGATGCTCCGCAAGGTCCAGGAGCAGACCGCGGTCAACGAGGCCCGGATGCAGATGGCGCTCGAGTCCGTCGACCACCAGGCGCTGCAGATCGAGGAGGACGCCGAGAAGCTGCAGGCCCAGGAGCTGGTCAAGCAGTTCAAGATGGAGATGGGGCTGGCCTCGCCCGCCCCGGTGTCGGAGACCGGGGAGGCCCCGGAGAAGACCATCGGCAAGAAGGTGGAGGTGAAGTAAGCCTTCTCCCCGAGCGATGGCCTGGCGGCGCAAGACGGGGCTGTACCTCTTCCTCGCGCTCCTCCTCGTTGCCGGTGGGTGGGTCGCGGCGAGCTGGGGCGGCCTGCTCGATCGGGCCAGCCGCCGCCTCTTTCCCGCGCTGGAGAAGACCGGGACGCTTTCCCCGGGGGACTTCCCTGCCGGGGTCACCGCGCCGGGGGGCGACATCGCCTCGGTCCCGCTCCGGCCCACCCTGGTCGGCTTCACCCCCCGCGGCTCAGCCGCCTCGCTGCTGCTGGCCACCGGAGGGGTGGGCATCGAGGGGCAGGGGAAGCCGGGCCTCCTCCGGACGGGCTACTCCCTCGATGCCCGGGCGGTGGTGTTCGCCCGCCCGCTCGAGCTCCGCAAGGCGCTCCAGGACGGCGCCGAGCGCGGCGGGGTGGACATGGCCGCGCTCACCGTGGACCGGGTGGCGAGCTGGATCCATCCGCTCCGCGACGCCGCCCCCCGGGTGGTGCTCCTCCTCGCCAGGAGCCAGGGAGCGGACGCGCTCGGGGCGGTGGGTGTCTCCGGGCTGGGCGGGCTCAAGGGGCGCCGGCTCGCGGTGGCCATCGCCAGCCCGGGGCAGTACTTCGCCCTCTGGCTCCTGATGCGCGCCGGACTGGGCGCAGGGGACGTGCGCTGGGTGGACCTGCCCTCGGCCCTCGACGCCGGGCTCGCGCTGCGCGAGGGGCGGGCGGACGCCATCGTCGGGCTGCGGGGGGACGTGGAGGCGGCCGCGGCGGACCGCGGAGGCAAGGTGCTGGCCACCACCGCGGACGCTCCCCATCTGGTGGCGACGGTGCTGGTGGTGCGGGGCGAGTTCGCCGCCCGCTACCCGGACGGGGTGCGGCGGATCATCCGCGGTCTGCTCGACGCGGCGGCGGCGACCGCCCGGGACCCGACACCGGCGGCGCGTCTGCTGGGCGAGGTGGCCCCGTCGCTCGGCGACCCGCGCGAGGCGGTGCACGGCGAGCCTCCGGCCACCCTGCGCGAGAACCTGGCGTTCTTCGGCATCACCGGGCAGCCCCCGGTCACCTACGACGAGCTGTTCCAGAGCGCGGCCGCCCTGGAGGCGCGGCTGGGGAAGTCCCCCCCGCCCCCGGCGGCCGAGGACACCCGTGACGTGACCGTGCTCCGGAGCCTCGAGGGGCGCCCGTGAGCCGCGCCGGGCGCACCTTCCGGGCCGCCCTGCTCGCCCCGGCCAACGTCGTGGGGCTGGCCACCGCGGGCGGGGCGGCGCTGCTCACCGGACACTGGCTCCCGGCCCTGGTGGCGCTGGGGGCGGAGGCGTTCTACCTCGCGGCGGTGGGTCTCGTTCCCTCGCTCCGGCGCGCGGTGGGGTCGCGGGCCGGGCGGCCCGAGGACGACGAGGCCGAGCGTCTCCTCTCCGAGCTGGCCGAGAGCCAGCGCGACCACTACTTCGTGCTCCGGGAGCTCCGTGACTCCATCCTCGAGAACTACCGGAAGCTCCCCGGTGGGGGGGTGCTCGCCGCCTCCAGCGAGGCCCAGCTCGCGGCGCTGCTCACCGCCTTCCTCCGGCTCCTCTCCACCCTCAACGACCATCGCCGCTACCTGGGCATCGCCGATCGCGAGGCGCTCCGGCGGGAGCTGACCCTGCTCGAGTCGGAGCTCGGGTCCCAGGACAACCTCCGGCTCCGGGAAGTCCAGGAGAAGCGGGCGGACATCCTCCGGCGGCGCCTGGAGCGCTTTGCCCAGGCCGAAGAGAGCCGGGAAGTGGTGAGTCATCAGCTGGCGAGCATCGAGGATCTGGTGAAGCTCACCCACGAGCAGTCCATCTCCATCCGGGACCCGGCGGCGGTGACCGGCATGCTGGACGCGCTGGCCGCCGAGGTCAGCGAGACCGAGAAGACGGTGCGTGAGCTGGAGCAGTTCCTCGACCTCACCGAGGAGCCGGTCGCCTCCACGGGGCGGCGCGCCCGGGTGCGGGGATGAGCCCCGCGGCGCTCGCGGCGCGTCTGGCGGTCTGGCTGCACCAGCGCCTCCGCGCCTTCGCCGACCGGCTGGCGCCGCCGGAGCTCCTGCTGGCCGAGCGCATCACCGGGGTGGCGCGGACGGCGGTGGCGGGGGCGCTGGTCTCCAGCGGGCTGGCGGAGCGGCTCGACGACACGCCCCGCTCGGCCCGGGAGCTGGTCGGCGACGGCGTGCTCGCGCGCGACACCGCCGACCGCATCCTCCGGGGCGCGGCGGCGATCGGCCTCCTGGAGCGCAGCGGTGGCGGCTTCCGCCGGAATCGACTCACCCGTGCGCTCCAGGCCGAGAGCCCGCGCTCTCTGGGGCCGCTCGCCGCCTGGTTCGCCTCCGAGGCCAACCTCCGCGCCTGGAGCCGCTTCCTCGAGGCGGTGCACGAAGGGGAGGTGCCGTTCCGGCGGGCACACGGCCGCGGGGTGTGGGAGCACCTGGCTTCCTCCGAGGAGGAGGCCGCCCGCTTCGCCCGGGCGATGGATGCCCTCACCCGGCTCGACGCCGAGGCGGTGGTCCAGACCCCCGGGTTCTCGGGGCTGGCCGGGCTCTGCGACGTGGCCGGTGGCACGGGCGCCCTCCTCGAGGCAGCGCTCCGTGCCCACCCCGCGCTCGAGGGCGTGCTGGTGGACGCCCCCGGGGTGGTGCGGCTGGCCCGCCGTCGGTTCGAGCGCTCCGGACTGCTGGGACGGGTTCGGCTGGAGCCGGCGGACGTCTTCGCCCGGGTCCCCGAGGGCCTCCCGGCATACGTGCTGAAGGACGTGCTCCACGACTGGGACGACGCGCGGGCCCGGTCACTGCTCCAGGTGGTGCGCCGAGCGATGCGGTCCGGGGCGCGGCTGCTCCTGGTGGAGCTGCTCCTCGAGGAGGGTCCAGTCCACGCCCTGGCCTCGCTGGTCGACCTCCAGATGCTGGCGATCACCGATGGCGGCCGGCAGCGCTCGGTGGGTGAGCTCTCCAGCCTCCTCCAGCAGGCGGGGTTCGCTCCGCCGGTGGTACACCGGACGAGCACCGCGAGCAGCGTGCTGGTGTCGAAGGCCGTGTAGAGTCCAGGGGACGGGAATGACCGAGGTCCTGACGACAGACGAGGCGAGGGTCCGGTGGATCACCCTCAACCGCCCCGAGACGCGCAACGCGCTCACCACGGGGGTGAACGATGCGGTGCGCGCCGCCGTCGAGTCGGCGCCCGCCGCCGGGTCGAGGGTGGTGGTGCTCACCGGCGCCGGGGGAGCGTTCAGCTCGGGGCTCGACCTGAGGGTGGCCGCCGAGGAGGGCATGGACCCCGAGCGCATCGAGTCGCGGATGCGCACCCACTTCCACGGGCTCATCCGGGCCATCCGTGCCTGCCCCTTGCCCACCGTGGCCGTGGTCGACGGGCCGGCGGCGGGCTTCGGATGCGACCTGGCGCTGGCCTGCGACCTCCGGCTGGTCTCCGACCGGGCGCGCTTCGGGGAGATCTTCGTCAAGCGGGGTCTGATGCCCGACGGGGGCGGCACCTGGATGCTGCCCCGGCTCATCGGCCTCGGCCGGGCGCTGGAGCTGATGCTCACCGGCGAGCTGGTGGACGCCGCCGAGGCGCACCGCATCGGGCTCGCCAACCGCGTCTTCCCCGCGGCGCAGCTGGAGTCCGCGGCGTGGGAGTTCGCCCGGACCCTCGCCGCCGGACCGCCGCTGGTCCACCGGGCGGTGAAGGCCGCGGTGGAGGCGGCGAGCCACGGGAGCCTCGACCAGGCGCTGGAGGGGGAGGTGCGGGGGCAGCTGAAGCTGCTCGCCTCGGCGGACTTCCAGGAGGGCGTGGCGGCGTTCCTGGAGAAGCGGGCGCCCGCCTTCACCGGCGAGTGACGGACCGGAAACTGCTGCCGGGGGGAGCGACACGCACACCTGCGCCTCGTTGACCCTCCGCTCGGCCCGTCGCTAGGCTTCCTGACCGCTGTTGCTCCTCGGACTCAGCCTCCCTTGACCAGCCCCTCGCCGAAGAAGCAGCCGATCCCCTTCGGACGGTACCTGCTGCTCGACCGGATCAACATCGGCGGCATGGCCGAGGTCTGGCGCGGGAAGGTGTTCGGCGCCGGGGGCTTCGAGCGCCTGGTGGCGATCAAGCGCATCCTCCCCAACATCGCGGAGGACGAAGAGTTCATCTCCATGTTCCAGGACGAGGCGAAGATCAGCGTCCAGCTGACTCACGCCAACATCTGTCAGATCTACGAGCTGAACCGGATCGGTCCCAGCCTCTACATCGCGATGGAGTACGTCCCGGGCAAGGACCTCCGCTCGATCTTCGAGCGGGCCCGGAAGAAGGGCGAGCCACCGCCGGTGCCGCTGGTCTGCTACGTCATCGGCAAGCTCTGCGAGGGTCTGGACTACGCGCACCGCAAGAAGGACCAGCACGGCCGCGACCTGAACGTCGTCCACCGCGACATCTCCCCCCAGAACGTCCTCATCTCCTTCGAGGGCGAGGTGAAGGTCATCGA
>Ga0335084_10000312_pt1 | contig 39523 bp, 37 predicted proteins | sample Lox_Sample_44_FD_206721 | JGI IMG/M metagenome (GOLD analysis project Ga0335084, IMG submission 206721) | Soil microbial communities from Loxahatchee National Wildlife Refuge, Florida, United States - Lox_Sample_4.4 | ecosystem: Environmental > Terrestrial > Soil > Wetlands | place: USA...
GTGTCTGCCGGCGGGACGTTGCCTGATCTAGGTCGACGCTCCCGGGCTTCTGGCGGCCCTACGCATTGGGCCGCGGCACCCCTTATACCCCTGACCCCTCGATTGCGGGGTGGTGCTCGGTCCCGCGAGCCCGAGCACGGTCGACAGCACCGTCTGCCAGGAGCTGAAGTCGAGGCCGCACATCCGAGGTCGCTGCGGGGACTCAGCGGCGCGCGAGCCGCGGCTCGTCGCTGCCGCTGGCGCGGCCGAGCTGCATCAGGGTGAGCGGCCCGGCCACGCCGTCCGGCGTGAGGCCGTGCGCGAGCTGGAAGGTGGCGACGCGCGCGCGCAGCGCTTCGCGGCTCGGCGATGGCCCGACCTGCCCGTCGCTGGCTGTGAGGCGCTGTTCCAGCCAGATGCTGCCGGCCGAGGTGGCGGTGATGTCGCCCTCGCGGTAGTTGGGCGGCGCCCGCCAGAAGGTCGCGAAGTCGCCGCGCCAGATGCGCGCCAGCTCGGCCAGCGGTATCGTGCTTTCAGCACTGCCGACGGCGAGCGTTGCCTGCTCGCCATTGAAGGCAGTGAGCAGGGCGTGGGCGGTGCGGCCGCGGCTGTCGACGAGGCGCACGATGACTGGCCGGTCGAGCTGGCGCACCTCGGCCAGGCCGCCACGACTCCTGAAGCAGAGCAGCGATTGCGCCCCGGCCGCACTGCAGGCCTCGCCCGGGCCGAGCGACGCACCCCACAGCCGCGCGAGTGCGCGCCAGGCGGCCGATTCGTCGGCGGCGCCGCCGGGTGCCGAGAACAAGGCATCGATCGATCCGGTCGCGGCGGCGGCCTTCGCCCTGGATTCGGGCGATGCGGGTCCGGCGGTGATCGCGGTCGGCGCCGCGGTGCTCGCCAACGCTGCGGTCGAAGGCACGGCGGTCGGCGCCGCGGTCGTCGATGGCTCGGCAGGGGATGAGTCGACAGCGAGCGTCGCTGCGACCGGCGAGGCCGCGTTCGGCAGCGGGCGGGGCGGCACCGGCGCGGGAGCCTGCGCCGTCGTTGGCGCTGCCGCCGCCGTCGGTGTCAACTCTGGCGTCGCGTTCGCGCCCGCCTTGGCGGCTCCGACCGTCGATGTCGTCAGGGTGAAGCGCGGCGCGATCCACACGCCGATGGCCAGCGCGCCGGCAGCGACGATCGCAGCCGCCCAGAGATTGACGCTGGCGCTCGCCGCCGGCCGGCTGGCCGACACCGGCGCCGGCGCGATCCTCGCCCCGTACACCTGCTCCACCGCACGATCGACCGCGTGCCGGTCGACGCGCCGGCTGCCGGCTGCTTGGGCGTTCGACATCGCCCGGTCGCAGATAATGTTGATGCGTCGCGGCACGCCATGGCAGAGGCGGTGAATCAGGCCGAGCGACTCGCCGTCGAAAGGCATCGGCCCCGTCATCCCGGCGACCGCCAGCCGATGGGCGATGTAGCCGGCGGTCTCGCTCTCCGAGAGCGAGGGCAGGTGGTAGCGGGCGACGACGCGCTGCGCCAGCGGCTCGAGCTGGGGCTGCTGCAGCATCTGCCGCAGCTCGGGCTGGCCGATCAGCATCACCTGAAGCTTGCGGCCGCTCGAATCGAGGTTGGTGAGAAGACGCAGCTGCTCGAGCACTTCGTTCGAGAGCGCCTGCGCCTCGTCGATCACGATCAGGGTGCGCCGCCCCTGAGCATGGGCGAGCAGCAGGTGGCCGTGAAGTGCGTCAATCAGGTCGACGGTCTTGCCGTCGTCCGGAAGCTCGACGTTCAGGTCTTCGAACACCCGCGCCAGCAGCGCGTTGGTGTCGAGCTTGGGGTTGACGACGCTGGCGACGTCGTAGTTCGACGGCAGCTCCTCGAGAAAGCGGCGCCAGACCGTGGTCTTGCCGGCGCCGATCTCGCCGGTGAGGAGGACGAAGCTGGCGCCGCGGGTCAGGCCGTAGCCGAGCAGCTGCAGCGCCTCGCGGTGCTTGTCGCTCATGTAGAGGAAGCGCGGATCGGGGGCGATCGAGAACGGTTCCTGCTGCAGACCGAAGAACGCGGTGTACATGGCGGGCGAGGATACCCGTGCGGTCGCGCGGCCACACCCCGCGTTTCGAGGCAGGGTGGTGCGAATCGGCGATGAAACACGCTTTCCCAAAGACTGAGGGCTGTTGCCCTCCGACGCACGGGCCAATCTGACTTGAATCAAGGGCGCTGCGCGTAGCACCCGCACCGTCGCCGCGTGTGCGGCACTGAGAGGCGGCGAAGCTTCAGCAGCACGGAACCACTGCGAAGTGGCTGGCGCAGGGGACGATCTATACCGACGTGATCGAATCGGCGGGCGCGAAGAGCAAGAGGCGCAGTCGATCAAGAGCCACCACAACGTCGGCGAAGTGGGTCATTCAACTTCGATCCGCGGGGCAGAAGGGAATCGATACCCTGGTTGCCGATTGGCATGCCTTCGACATCGACGCGGCCGGATTCCGGCGCGCCTTCGATCTGGTCTACGCGCAGATGGTGCCGAGTTTTCGCGACGTCGCTGACTTTGCCCGTTTCGAAACTTGCCGCCGCAGCTGGCGTGTCTTCATCGGTTGGGCGCGGGATCGGCACGATCCGTGGCTGGAAGCGGCGTTCGCCGCCAAACTTGCCTCGACAGCCGATTGTCGAGCGTGGCTCACTGGGAGCGGACCGCCTCCGTGGTCGCATCGCGGCGCCGTGGCGCAGGGCGATGACAGGCGTTCCGCTTGACGGAACCTGTATGGAAGATCACAATGCAGTGTGATTCGCTCATTTGCCTGCGCCGAAACCGAGGCCTTGTTCCACAGTCGAGCGGTATCCCGATTTCGCAATATCGAGCGTGTCGCGAGGCGCAAGTTGCTTCAGATCCATGCCGCCACGGAACTCGCCAGCCTGCGCATCCCACCGGGCAACCAGCTGGAGGCACTGAAAGCCGATCGCAAGGGCCAGCACAGCATTCGCATCAATGGCCAGTGGCGAATCTGCTTTGTCTGGAAGCCGGATGGGGCGCACCGGGTGGAGATCGTGGACTATCACTAGGAGTGTGGAACATGGCTAGGTTGCTTGAAGAGATTCATCCGGGTGAGATCCTGCTGGAGGATTTCATGAAGCCCATGGGCATCAGCGCTCGCCAGCTCGCCTCAGACATCGATGTCTCGCCGAGCCGGATCAGCGAGCTGGTGAACGGCCAGCGCCCGATTACGGCGGACACCGCGCTTCGGCTCGGATTGTTTTTCGGCATGGAGCCCAGGTTCTGGCTGAACCTGCAGTCCGAGTACGACATTCGAGTCGCGGAAAGGGAACTCCGAGCGAAGGTCTCGCCGAGGATCCGCGTCTTTCAGCCGGTTGCGGGGTGACGGTCTGCTTTCGAGGCTGTGCGCGACCGATCGGTGAAGGCCCACGCGCTTCCAACGGTCGGGGGCCCGTCCGGTCCATTCTTGCGCGACTTGCGCGACCTCAGCCGCCGCGATAGATCTCGAAAGCCGACCATCGTTGAAGCGCCGACCGTTCTCGATGGATGTCGATAGATGTCGATTGATGTCGATCGATGGTGAGCGCTGCGATCGGCGATCCCAGCCAAACTGACGGTAGCTTCGACGGTAGAACCCAGGCGCTGCGAGACGAGCATCAGGTCAAACAGCGATACCGAAGCCGTCGATGATTGAGTGGGAGTAGGTTTCGAGACCTATCGAGGTCTATCGCGATCTCTTGAAGAGACAAACATATCGTTTCGATAACAGATGTCTTTCAATTTCCGGACCTCCCTGCGTCCAGAACCCAAGCATCCTTTCAGAGATGCTGTTGGACACACTGCGGACGTTGACGTTCGGAGGCTGCAGGTTTCAATCCCCGGTTGGGGCGATGCGGAATTCCTGGACGTAATCGACGCCTTCGAGCGCAAGCGCCAGCCGTCCGGCGGCCGTCCGATCAGTTGATGCAATCGTCATGTTGTAGCGTCGAATTCGCCCCTCGGCGTCCAAGCGGTAGCTGAAATTGTCAATGCTGAACCCTTCCCGTCCCACAACATTGCGGATCTGGCTCTCACTAACACCGCTGTCCCGTGAGCAGCGCACCTCGAATTGGTAGTACGCCTGGGTCGGCATACGCGCCTCGATCCAGCGGAATAAGGACAGGACGCCCAATGTAAGAACAACTGACAACGCCATCGGAAAGTAGAAGCCAATTCCCGCGAGGATGCCGATCGCGGCGGTAATCCAGATCGACGCCGCAGTCGTTAAGCCTCGCACCGAGAAACCCTCCTGCATGATCACGCCAGCTCCGAGAAAACCGATCCCGGTCATGATTCCCTGCGCCATGCGCGTCGGATCAAGGCGAACAGATTCACTGACCGCGCGCACCCAGTGCGCCTCGTAAACCGTCACCAGCATCAGAACGCTGGACGCCATGCAAACAAGCGCATGAGTGCGAAAGCCCGCCGGTCGGCCGCGATAAGAGCGCTCATATCCGATCAGCGCACCAGCCGTCAACGCGACGATGATGCGAATGGCCATTTCGTAGAAATCCAAGTCCATCGAGACTCATCCCCGGCGCGCTGAGTTGGCCGCGAAGCGATCATTGGCGCAACGGGATTATCGGCCGTTGAGGAGCAGAACCGAGCTTCGCCCGCGAGGGCTGCGCTTGGCGCCCCTCTATCCGACTGCACTTTCGGCGCGATGAGACCTTCGACGAAGGGTGCTTGGCAGCCCGGAAGCCGTCTTCCGCATTTCCCTGTCAGTTGGCCGGTAAGCCGACATCAGGGAGGAGAAAACTTTGGGCGGCGGACATTTTGGCTATTTGGAGACTGATCGCGAAGGCTACGAGTCAGATTGGCGAACGAATGTCGACGGAGATGGCCGAGCAGACCGAGGGGAATGACAAGGAATCCGGCAGCCGCTAAGAGGCGGGCCCCGTCCATGAACCTGCTTCATGACCTAGATGAATGAATCACCGTCGTAGACGGATAGAGTCCGGCGAGTGCGGACTGGAGGAGTCCGCCGCGAAGGCGCTGGACCGGGTCCGCGAGAAGAACCGCGCAAGGGCTACTGACGGCAGCTCGCAGGCGTGGAGTTCGGGAGTCTCGAACCGCAGTCGCCGCGCGCTCAAGGAGTCGAGCAAATGGCAGCCAAACCGTTCGTCTATCAGGATCCTTACCCCCTCGCCGGCGACAAGACCCGGTACAGGAAGCTGCAGGGCTCGGACAAGTACGTTTCGATCGCTTCTTTCGAGGGCAGGGACGTCCTCAAGGTCGATCCGGAAGCCCTGACCGTCCTCGCCAACGAGGCGATGCGCGACGTGTCCTTCCTGCTCCGCGGGGAGCACAACGAATCCGTCGGCCGGATCCTGCGCGATCCGGAAGCGTCCCAGAACGACAAGGGCGTCGCCGTGGCGTTCCTGCGCAACGCGCAGATCTCGGCCGAGTTCGAACTCCCGGTCTGCCAGGACACCGGCACGGCGACGATCGTCGCCAAGAAGGGGCAGCAGGTCTGGACCGGCGGCGGAGACGAGGAGGCGCTCTCCAGGGGCGTGTACAAGACCTACACGGAAGAAAACCTCCGCTACTCGCAGACCGTCGCGCTCGACATGTACCGGGAGGTCAACACCGGGACCAACCTGCCGGCCCAGATCGACATCCAGGCGGTGGACGGTGAGGCCTACAAGTTCCTCTTCATCGCCAAAGGAGGCGGCTCGGCCAACAAGACGGCGCTGTTCCAGGAGACCAAGGCGCTGCTCGCCCCGGAAGCCCTCCTGAAGTTCCTGGTCGGCAAGATGAAGCACCTCGGCACCGCGGCGTGCCCGCCTTATCACATCGCCGTCGTCATCGGCGGCACCAGCGCCGACGCCTGCCTGAAGGCGGTCAAGCTCGCCTCGACGAAGTACCTCGACGAACTGCCTACCGAGGGCAACGAGCACGGACGGGCGTTCCGCGATCGCGAACTGGAGCAGAAGCTGCTTGAGGAGGCCTACAAGCTCGGGATCGGCGCCCAGTTCGGCGGAAAGTACTTTGCCCACGACGTCCGCGTCGTCCGGCTCCCGCGGCATGGCGCCTCGTGCCCGGTGGGTATCGGCGTTTCGTGCTCGGCCGATCGCAATGTCAAGGCGAAGATCACCCGCGAGGGCATCTTCATCGAAGAGCTGGACCGCAATCCGGGTCGCCTGATCCCGGATGAATACCGCCGCAAGCATGCCAACGGCATCAGCATCGACCTGAACCAGCCGATGAAGGCCATCCTCGCCGAACTCTCGAAGCATCCGGTTTCGACTCCTCTTCTGCTCAACGGCACCATCATCGTCGGACGCGACATTGCGCATGCGAAGTTCAAGGAACTGATCGACGCCGGCAAGCCGGTCCCGGAGTACCTGCTCAAGCACCCGATCTACTACGCCGGTCCGGCCAAGACTCCGAAAGGGAAGGCGTCCGGCTCCTTCGGTCCGACCACCGCCGGCCGGATGGATTCCTACGTCGATCTGCTGCAGAGCCGGGGCGCCAGCATGATCATGATCGCCAAGGGCAACCGGTCACAGCAGGTCACCGATGCCTGCAAGAAGTACGGCGGCTTCTACCTCGGTTCGATCGGCGGCCCGGCCGCCGTCCTGGCGGAAGAGAACATCAAGAAGGTCGAATGCATCGACTTCCAGGAACTTGGAATGGAAGCGGTCTGGAAGATCGAAGTCGAGAACTTCCCAGCATTCATCCTGGTGGACGACAAGGGGAACGACTTCTTCAAGCAGCTGGGGCTGTAACCAGCGGCCGTTCGCGCGCCTGTCTCTTTGAGTCGGCGAACACCTCGCTGTAGACATCGGCCCCGAAGCTCGCCGCCAGCGGCTCGCCTTCGACCAGGCGGAAGGTGCGCGTGCCATCAGGCAGCCGCTCGGCCGGCAGAGACACGGCATCCGGAAGCCGCGTTTCGTGCATCCGGTGCGCGAAGTCGAACAGATGCGTCACGAAGAGCACGCTGACGCGCCGCCGGAGCAGCGCGAGCGCCACCTGCCGCGCGATCTCCGAGCCTTCGCGCTCGTTCGTAGACGCGAACGATTCGTTGAAGAGAACCATGGCATCGGGGTGCAGCGCATCGACGAAACCGCTAAGTCGGCCGAGTTCCTCGTCCGGCTTGCCCTGCTTGAGGGACGCGTTCTTCCTCGCGTTTGTAGTGCGTGAAGACGCCGGAGCAGAGTGGCGTCATGTCAATCTCCCGTCATCGTGGCAAGCATGGCCTTCGATCGCCCCAAAACCTGCGCCTGCTCCTCCACGCACGCGCGCTGGCTCGTCCGCCAAGGGCATGTTCGCGGTGTCGCGCGCGGCGTCGAGAGCGCCTGCGGCGTCCGCCTCCAACGCCGCGAACAGCGGCTCCACGTTCGTCTGCGCGAGGCCGCGCTCGGCGACCAGTTCGAAGCTCTTCCCACGCCCCGTGTCCGAAAGCTCAAGCCGCGGACCAGCACTTGGGCGACCTGCTGGCGCGAGATCACGCCGTCGCTCGGATCGCCTGCTCGGCGGGTGTCGCCCAGCAGGAAGACCAGGCGGTGTTGGTCCGGTTGTGCAGGTTGGAGTGGCAGACCCCGCAGTACAGGATCTCGATCACGACGTCGTCGGGCCGCGGGCTGCGGCGGTCGAACTCGAACAGGCCCAGGCGGCTGGTGGGCGAATGGGCGGCGTAACCCTTGACGTGATAGCTCACGGTGACTCCTTCAGCGGCCCACGCGGCCGGCCAGTTGGGCGGGATAGCGCGCGCCTTCGATCGCAATGCCCGCCAGGGCCTCGGCGATACGCTGCTGGTCGGCGTCACTGAGTTCGACATCGGCGGCGGCCAGGTTCTCTTCCAGCCGATGCAGCTTGGTCGTGCCCGGGATCGGCACGATCCACGGCTTGCGCGCCAGCAGCCAGGCCAAGGCCACCTGGGCCAGAGTGATGCCCTGGGCATGGGCGATCACGGTCAGCGCATTGATCAGCGTTTGGTTCGCCTGCCGAGCTTCAGCAGCGAAGCGGGGCACGACATTGCGGAAGTCGTCCTTCGCGAACTCGGTTGTGGCGTTGATCGCCCCCGTGAGGAAGCCTTTGCCGAGCGGGCTGAAGGGCACGAAGCCGATGCCCAGTTCCTCCAGCACCGGCAGGGCCGCCTGCTCGGGCTCGCGCCACCACAACGAATATTCGCTCTGCAACGCTGCGACCGGCTGCACCGCATGCGCGCGGCGGATCGATTCCACCCCCGCTTCCGACAGCCCGAAGTGGCGCACCTTGCCTTCGGCGATCAGGGCCTTCACGGCACCGGCAACGTCTTCCATCGGCACCTGCGGGTCGACGCGGTGCTGGTACAGCAGGTCGATGCGGTCGGTGCGCAGGCGCTGCAGAGAGGTCTCGACGACCGCACGGATGCGTGCGGGGCGGCTGTCCATGCCGGCGCTCACGTTGCCGTCCTTGAAGCCGAACTTGGTGGCGATCACCACCTGGTCGCGCACCGGTGCCAGTGCCTCGCCGACCATTTCCTCGTTCAGCGCGCCGTAGGCTTCGGCGCTGTCGAAGAAAGTCACGCCACGCTCGACCGCCTGGCGGATGAGTTGCACGCCCGCGGCCCTGTCCAGCCCCGGGCCGTAGCCATAACTCAGGCCCATGCAGCCGAAGCCGAGCGCCGACACTTGAAGGCCGCTGCGGCCCAGAGTACGGGTCTTCATGGTGATGTTCCCTTGCCTTGAGTCCATGGCAGGAACTCTAGGCATCGGATCACTGAATGACTAGACTGCTGGAAAGACATGAAGTCATAAGGCTGACTAATCAATGGCACGGTTCGATGACCTGGCGGCCTTCGCCGCCGTCGTGCGGGTGGGCAGCTTCACGCGCGCTGCGGCGCGGATCGGCGTGACCCAGTCGGCGCTGAGTCAGACCGTCCGCGCGCTGGAGCGGCGGCTCGATCTGAAGCTGCTGAACCGAACCACGCGCAGCGTGTCGCCCACCGAGGCGGGGGAGAGGCTCTACCGGACCGTCGGCCCGCGCTTCGCCGATATCGAAGCCGAACTGGCGGTGCTCGGCGAGCTACGGGGCAAGCCGGCCGGAAACGTCCGCATCACAGCAACCGAGCATGCAGTGCGGATGCTGATCTGGCCGCGGCTGAACCCATGGCTGCCGAAGTTCCCGGATATCAAGGTCGAAATCAGCAGCGACAACCGTTTCATCGACATCGTGGCCGAGCGCTTCGACATCGGCGTGCGTCTGGGCGGCGATGTTGCCAAGGACATGATCGCGGTGCGCATGGCACCCGACATGCGCCTGGTCGTGGTCGGCAGTCCCGACTACTTGGCGCACCACCCTCGGCTTCGAACGCCGCAGGATCTCACCGAGCACGATTGCATCTGCCTGCGCCTACCGTCGCACGGCGGATTGCTACCCTGGGAATTCAAGCGACGCGGCAAGAGCATCAATGCCCACGTCACCGGGCGACTGGTGTTCAATTCCAGCGACATGATCGTTGATGCGGCACTGGCCGGGTACGGATTGGTATGGGTGCCCGACGATACCGTCGCCGGGCACATCGCCGCCGGGCGCCTCGTCTCGGTACTGGACGACTGGTCGCAAACCTTTTCCGGATACCACCTGTACTACGCCAGCCGCAGTTCTTCGCCTGCAGTGGACCTCGTGGTCGAGGCCTTGCGTCAAGCGTAGGGGCTCGAGTGCAGAGCGCTTCGTTGAGGTGATCGAGACGGAGGCCGTTTGGGATCGACGCGATTCAACGCACCGTAGGCCAAGTCCGCAATGAGCGGTCAACACTGTCGGTCGGCGAACAGCCCATAAGGCTTCTGAACACGACGCGCCGGCATGCCGGTTCGGAGTCCGGCATCCGGGTGCAGGCCGAAACACCGCTCCGCGCGAGGCAGCGCCGGCCCTCGACGCGGCCAGTCCCACACGACAGTCGCCGGCGTGGATAGCTCGTGGCTATCCGATAGATAAACACAATAAACTGGACCATATCGATAGCAGGAACTAGTGTTCCTTTCGTCGGGGAATTCCATTCCGTTGTAGCCGTACGGATACCGCGCCGACTTCAGATTGCAACGTCGCAAGGAGGAAGACATGCCTGAAAGCAAGTGCCCGTTCGATCACGCTGCCGGAGGCGGCACGACAAACCGCGACTGGTGGCCGAAGCAGCTGCGGCTGGACATCCTGCACCAGCATTCCTCCAAGTCCGATCCGATGGGACAGGACTTCGACTACGCGAGGGAATTCAAGAGCCTCGACCTCGCGGCCGTGAAGAAGGATCTCGCGGCACTGATGACCGACTCGCAGGACTGGTGGCCAGCCGATTTCGGACACTACGGGCCGCTGTTCGTCCGCATGGCGTGGCATAGCGCTGGCACGTACCGCACCGGCGACGGCCGCGGCGGTGGCGGTCGCGGCCAGCAGCGCTTTGCGCCGCTCAACAGCTGGCCGGACAACGTCAGTCTGGACAAGGCGCGTCGCCTGCTCTGGCCCATCAAGCAGAAGTACGGCCGGAAGATTTCATGGGCCGACCTGATGATCCTCGCCGGCAACGTCTCGCTGGAGACCATGGGCTTCAAGACCTTCGGATTCGGGGGTGGTCGCGAGGACGTTTGGGAGCCGGATGAGGATGTCTACTGGGGCTCCGAGAACAAGTGGCTGGACGACAAGCGTTACTCCGGCGACCGCGACCTCGAGAATCCACTCGGCGCCGTGCAGATGGGACTCATCTACGTGAATCCGGAGGGCCCCAACGGCAACCCGGATCCGATTGCGGCCGCGAGGGACATCCGCGAGACATTCGGCCGCATGGCGATGGACGACGAGGAGACGGTTGCACTGATCGCGGGTGGGCACACGTTCGGCAAGACCCACGGCGCGGGCGCCGCCACGCACGTCGGGGCCGATCCGGAGTCGGCCGAACTCGAGTCGCAGGGCCTCGGCTGGACGAGCAGCTTCGGTACGGGCCGGGGCGCCGACACGATCACCAGTGGCCTCGAAGTCACCTGGACCACCACGCCCACGAAGTGGAGCAACAACTTCTTCTGGAACCTGTTCGGCTACGAATGGGAACTGACGAAGAGCCCCGCCGGCGCGCACCAGTGGACGCCGAAGGGTGGCGCGGGCGCCGGCACGGTACCGCATGCGCACGACAAGTCGAAGCGCATCTCCCCTGCGATGCTGACCACGGACCTCTCACTGCGCTTCGATCCCGCCTACGAAAAGATCGCGCGGCGCTTTATGGAGAACCCGGACCAGTTCGCCGACGCGTTCGCGCGGGCCTGGTTCAAGCTGACCCATCGCGACATGGGTCCACGTGCGCGCTATCTCGGCGCGGAAGTCCCCGCCGAAGATCTGATCTGGCAGGACCCGATCCCGGCGGTCGACCACAAGCTGATCGACGAGAAGGACATCGCCGCTCTCAAGGCGAGGATCCTCGCCTCGGGGCTGACGGTTTCGCAGCTGGTGTCGACGGCGTGGGCGTCGGCGTCGACGTTCCGCGGCTCCGACAAGCGCGGCGGCGCGAATGGCGCGCGCATCCGCCTCGCTCCGCAGAAGGACTGGGAGGTCAACCAGCCCGAACAACTCGCGAAGGCACTCAGGGCGCTGGAGGGAATCAAGGGCGAGTTCAACGCGGCTCAGTCCGGTGGCAAGAAGGTCTCGCTGGCCGACCTCATCGTCCTGGGAGGCTGCGCAGCCGTCGAGCAGGCGGCAAGGAATGCCGGTCACCCTGTGATAGTCCCGTTCACGGCGGGGCGCACGGATGCAGCGGCGGCGCAGACTGATGCAGCGTCGTTTGCCGTGCTCGAGCCCGTCGCGGATGGATTCCGCAATTACCTCAAGGGCAAGTTCTCCGTGCCGGCCGAGGAACTCCTGGTCAATCGGGCGCAGTTGCTGACGCTGACCGCGCCGGAGATGACCGCGCTCATTGGCGGCATGCGTGTCCTGAACACCAATGTCGGCCAGACCCGGCACGGTGTGTTCACCCAGCGGCCGGACGCGCTGACCAGTGACTTCTTCGTGAACCTGCTCGACATGGGCACGCAGTGGAAGCCGCTGACGGACGCCAGAGAAGTGTTCGAAGGTCGCGACCGCAAGACGGGCGAGCTCAAGTGGACGGCAACACGGGTCGATCTCGTCTTCGGGTCGAATTCGCAGCTTCGCGCCTTGGCCGAGGTCTACGGCAGCGCAGATGGCAAGAAGAAGTTCGTCGATGACTTTGTATCCGCCTGGAACAAGGTCATGAACCTGGACCGTTTCGACCTTGCGTGACCTTTGTTGAAAGTCTGATGCTGATCTGCCCTGGACCCGGATGCGCACCGGGCCGGGGCCGACAGCGCCCCATGCGTGCGTTGCTGCCGATGCACCGTCGCTACGCGACTGCGTTTCGTCGCGCCGCCTTCCGGAAGCAGGCGACGTTGGGATTCAGCATGAACTTCAATGTCCTGAAGTCGACGCAGAGAAGGCCAAAGCGGTTGCCATAGCCGGTGTCCCGCGGTGACGCGCGGGGATGTCGAGGTGCTCCGGACGGGCCGCGACCACACCGGCTTCGGTGTTCTTCGCACGTTCATCAGGCGCTCGCGCGGGACTCGACACACCGCGGATGAGGCAATAAGCGGCACGGCGCGAGGCGTCGGTCGCCGTTCCATTTCCGCTTCGTTCTATAGATTGCGTGGGCCGCTCCCGCCCCGAAAGCGCGTGGGCATAACACGAACAAGGAACCCCACCATGAATCGATCGAAACGCTTCGTATGGCTCGTGCCGCTGTTCGCCGCCATTCCGCTTGGCGCGTCTGCACAGACGGTCTCGCTCAGTGCAACTGTCGCCAGTCAGTGCTCGGTCGGCAACGCGACCGTCAACCTCGGCGCCCTGAATCTCGCGGTCCAGACCAACAACACGGCAAACAATCTGGCGCTGACATGCACACGCTGCGCCACGGTCGTGGTCGCGCTCAACAACGGCGTGAACCCCGCCGGCACGCAGAAGCGTCTCCGCAACGGGGTGACCACGGACTACCTGAACTACAACATCAGCCGTCCGACCATCAGCGGCACGACGACATCGTGCCCGGCCTTGCCCGGGACCGAATGGAACGCCACGAATACGCTCGCAGCGACCTCGATGTTCGCGGCAACCGGCGGCGCCCGCAACCTCTCGCTTTGCGTCTCGGTGCCCGCGGGCCAGTTCAACATCGGCGCGGGCACCTTCACCGACACAGTAACCGCGACCCTGACCGTGACCTGACCGCCGACGGCGCGCGGCTTGGCGGGCCTTGACCGGGGGCGCGGTGCGCGGGCCGAGTGATCTGAGTTGGCGGCCGTTGCGTATGAGTGGCGGAAAGCCCCAGCCAAGGCCCTGCCATGCATGCAAAGTCCAGCCGGAGCCCCTTCGCGGCGCGTGCAACGTGCGCCGTTGCGCTTGTTCTGGCGTGTGTCGACCACACTGCCGCCGCAGCGCCGCCCGCCGAATGGAACTTCGCCGTGCGGCTGGATGGCAAACCGATCGGAACGCATCGCTTTGTGCTCGCAGGTGCCGACGACGGGTCTCTGGCCTTGACCAGCGAGGCGCAGTTCAATGTCAGCGTGCTCGGGGTGCCGCTGTACCGCTACCGGCACCGTGTCAACGAACGCTGGACGGGCGGCTGCCTGGCAGCCATCGAGGCCAGGACCGACGATAACGGTCAACTCACCGAGGTCCTCGGGCAGGTGCTGCAGGGCCGCTTCGACCTGAAAGTGAGAGGCGGCGGGCGGTCTCCGCCGGTTGCGCCGCCCAGCGGTTGCGTGATGAGCTTTGCCTACTGGAATCCGGCACTTTCCCGGCAGAAGCAGCTGCTCGACCCCGGCAGTGGCCGCATCGAAACGGTCGTCATGGCGACCCCCTCAGCCATACCCGGTGACCTTCAGTCGGAGGCGGTGCGCGGCCTGCGCATCAGCGGGCTCCCACAGGCGATCGACGTCTGGTACGTCGGCGATCACTGGGTCGGCCTTGACACCACCGTGTCCGACGGCCGGCGCCTGAGTTATCGACTGAACTGAGACGCCCGCGTGAAATCGATCGTCCGTCGCTTCGCCATCGCGTTCGCCGCGACCGCTTGCGTTTTCCTGCTGCTCGACGCCGCTTGGCTCACGACGATGGCGGCGCGCCTTTACCGTCCGGCGCTTGGACATGTGATGCGCGCCGATTTCGATGTGCTAGCTGCGGCCATCTTCTACGCGATCTACCTGTGCGGCGTGGTGTTCTTCGCGGTGTCGCCTTCCCTCAGCGGACGAGATGCCCTTCTGCGCGGAGCGTTCTTTGGACTGGTTGCTTATGCGACCTACGATCTGACAAACCAGGCTACCGTTATCGGCTGGCCATGGCATGTCACCGCCGTCGACCTGTGCTGGGGTGCGTTTGTTACCGCTGCGAGCGCCTGGGCCGGCTATCGCGCCAGCCATGCGGGGGGCGCCTGAAGTAGCTATATCCCGATCCAGCCGCCGATCATCGAGGCGATCCGCCCATCGAACTGCAGGCGCGCGCCCACGTAGGCAAGACAGATGCACGTTGCGCCGGGTCGAACGACCGGCTGATGGTGGACGGACTCGTCGGCGGCGTCGAAATCGCCTGGCCCGAAGTTTGCGCGCCCGTCATCGAACGAGCCGCACAGCACCTGCGTCAGTTCAATTCCGCCGTGCGTATGTCGCGGCAGGCTGCGCCCTTCACCGATCCGCAGCAGGTACATCGAGGCGGCTGGCTCGTGTGGCACGGCGACCCGCGCATAGTGCATGGCCGGTCCCATCCAGCGCCACGCACCGATGTCGCACGCGCGCAGGCTCGCGGGCCACGCCATGCCGTCGGGAAGCTCGGGACGCGACCGTGCCGTGGGTCCCGGCCGTATCGGGGCCGGCTGATCGACGAGCTGGAGCGTGCGCTCCCACGCGCCGGCTTCGAGCGCAATCGGCTCGGCCTCAATGAGTAACGCGCCGCCGAGTGCCTGCAGCGTGTGCAGCCGCGTGCGGCATACAGCACAACCTTCCAGATGCGTGCCGACGACCGCGGCCTGGCCGGCGCTCAGGCGGCCTGCGGCCAGCGGCAGCAGGAGTTCATCGCCGGGGTGATGCTGGATCATGCTTGATACCGTTCCAGAATGCGCCGCAGTTGGGACACCGCAAGGCGGATGCGCGACTTGACGGTGCCGAGCGGGATGCCCAGGTCCTGCGCGATGCGGCTGTGAGGGTGCTCCTCAAAGAAAGACAGGCGCAAGACCTGTGCCTGTTCCGGCGGCAACTCTGCCAGGGCGTGCTGCACGCCGCGTGCGCGCTGCGCCGCGAGCAGCAACTCCTCGGGCGCGAGATGCGCCTCGGCCGGCTGCTGCTCCGGGTCCCAGTCGTCGAAGGCCGCCTCGGGAGCGCCCACCGATCGTCGGTGACGGTCGATGCGCAGGTTGCGCGCAATCGTGTAGAGCCAGGTTGAAAGCTGCGCGCGCGCCGGGTCGAACGTCGCCGCACGCCGCCACAGCGCGACCATCGTTTCCTGCGCCAGTTCCTCGGCAAGCGCCTCATCAGAACCGCTGCGGATCAGGAAGCCTTTGATGCGCGGTGCGAAGTGCCGGAACAGCGCCGCGAAGGCCGGGCGGTCGCTGGTCTCGGCGACCGCGCGCAACCAGGAAGCGATCTCGGCGTCAGTCGGCATGGCTCGCAGGCAGGCGGTGCGGACCGCTGCCACATGACCGAAGACTAACCGTACCTGCGGGCCGGCCTGCCGTTCCCATGCGGATCGCGTTTGTCCCATGGCAACTTTTACGCGGCGCCAGCAGCGCTGGATCACCGCAATGCTGGTCGGCCGGTGATCCACGGCGCCGTGGGCTGCGTAGAAGTGTGCGATGACGGGCCGGAGCCCGCTGCTCGAGGAAGCTTTCGATGGCCCTGTCGAATCTGGCGCTGGACTATACCGAGCGCGGTGTTGTACCCGATCTGCTCGTGCGTGCGGGCATTCGCCGCCTGCTGCACGCACGGCTCAGCGAGATTGCGGCGCACGACCCGGCCGCCTCGGCCGACCGCACCGAAGGGTTCGTCGCTGCGATGCGGGCCGCGCCGATCGCGCTGCTGCCTGAGAAGGCCAATGAGCAGCACTATGAAGTGCCGAGCGCGTTCTTCGGCGAGGTGCTAGGGCGGCGGCGGAAGTACAGCTCGGCCTGGTGGCCCGAAGGGGTCGCCAGCCTCGACGCCGCCGAGGAAGCCGCGCTTTCCGCCACGGCCGAGCGGGCGCAGTTGGCCGATGGCCAGCGCATTCTCGAACTCGGCTGCGGCTGGGGCTCGCTCACACTGTGGATGGCTGAGCGTTATCCGCGCGCGCGCATCACGGCGGTGTCGAACTCGCATTCGCAGCGCGAGTACATCGAGACCGAAGCGCGCCGCCGCGGCCTAGCCAACGTGCAGGTGATCACCGTGAACGTTACCGAACTTTCCCTCGATCAGCGTTTCGAGCGCGTGGTGTCGGTGGAGATGTTCGAGCATCTGCGCAACTGGCCGGACATGTTCCGCCGCGTGTCGGGCTGGCTCAAGCCGGCGGGGCGCTTCTTCATGCACGTGTTCGTGCATCGCGGCACGCCGTACGCGTTCGAGGCGCGCGACCACAGCGACTGGATGGCGCGTCACTTCTTCTCCGGCGGCATGATGCCAAGCGACGACCTCGCCCTGCGCTTCCAGGACGACCTGGCGCTGCGGGCGCGCTGGCGCTGGGACGGCACGCACTACGCCCGCACCGCGGAGGCCTGGCTCGCGAACATGGACGCGCGGCGCGCGGCGGTCTGGCCGATCCTCGCGCGGACCTATGGCGCAGAGCGCGCCGGCCTGTGGTGGATGCGTTGGCGGCTTTTCTTCATGTCCTGCGCCGAACTGTTCGGCCACGACCAGGGCCGCGAGTGGTGGGTGTCGCACTACCTGTTCGAGCCGCGTCGATGATCTTCGAGCGCGGCAATGGACGCGGTGCGTTATCCGCGCTGCGGTTCGCCATCGGTTTCGTGCTGTTTCAGGGCGCGTGGTGCGCGTGCGTGCTCGGTGCAGCCAGCGGACAGGCCGCGCAGGTCGCACTCGGCGTCGCCGCCGTGGCGGCCGTGGTCGCGCTGCTGGTCGCGTTCAGTACGGATCGCGCCGCTGAGCTGCGCCTGATCGCGCTGGCGCTCCTGGTCGGCATCGGCTGGGACAGTCTGCTCGCGCAGACTGGCGTCGTGCAGTACGCCTCGCCGGGCCCGCTGCCGGGCTGGGCGCCGCTCTGGATCCTGGCGCTGTGGGCGCTGTTTGCGCCGATGCTGCGCGAACCATTGCAATGGCTGCACGGTCGGCCTTTGCTCGCGGCGCTCGTAGGGGGCATCGGCGGTGCACTGTCGTACGCCGCCGCGGCGCGGCTCGGCGCCTGCGCTTTCCCGCGGCCGCTGCTCGCCCTCGGCGCACTTGCCGTCGGCTGGGCGTTGATCGTGCCGCTGCTGCTCGCGGCCGCGCAGCGGCTGCAGCACGGCTCGCAGTCGCGCAGCGCGCGGCGCGTTGCGGAAGCTGTGCGTCCATGATGGCTGACGCCGCCTGGGCGCACGCCGCCGTCGCCGGACTCGCCGCCGGCGTGCTCGTCGCGGTCGCCGTGTGGGCTGTCAGCGTGCCGGCGCGCGACGTCAGCATCGTCGACAGCGTCTGGGGCTTTCTGGTGCTGGTGCCGGCTCTGGTGGCCGCCGCCGCGCTGCCACACACCGGGCCGCGGACGCTCGTCGTGCTGGGCTTCGCCGCCGCATGGGCGCTGCGCCTGTCGGCCTACATCCTCCGGCGCCATCGCGGACAGCCGGAGGACCGGCGCTACCAGGCAATCCGCCGCCGCAACGAGCCGTTCTTCGAGTGGAAGAGTCTTTACCTCGTGTTCGGGCTGCAGGCGCTGCTCGGCTGGCTGGTCGCGGCACCGCTGATGGCCGCGGCGGCGAGCCCCGCGCCATGGAACGTGCTCGATGCACTGGGTCTCGCACTGGCCGCATGCGGGCTCGTCTACGAGGCGGTGGCGGACGCGCAGATGGCGCGCTTCCGCGCCGACGTACGCAACCGTGGCCAGGTCATGGACCGCGGGCTCTGGCGCTTTTCCCGCCATCCGAACTACTTCGGCGAGTGTTGCGTCTGGTGGGGACTGTGGCTCGTGGCTGCCGCCGCCGGCGCCTGGTGGACGGTGCTGTCGCCGCTGTTGATGACGGTGCTGCTGCTCAAGGTATCGGGCGTGCCGTTGCTCGAGCAGGACCTCGGCCATCGTCGTGCGGGCTACGCGGCGTATGTGCGCAGCACACCGGCCTTCGTGCCCGGAAGGAGGCGAGGATGAGCGCTGGCGGGCCCACTGCCCGCGCGCGCGCGCAGATCCTCGCGTGGTTCGATGGGCGGGCCCCCGGCCTCCGCGACGGCGATCGCCGCCGCATCGACTGGCTACGGCAGGTTCCGTTCTTCGCGATCCACGCCGGTTGCCTGGCGCTGCCGTGGGTCGGCGTCAGTGCGGTGGCGGTCGCCACCGCCGTGGCCCTCTATGCACTGCGTATGTTCGCGATCACCGCCTTTTATCATCGATACTTTTCCCATCAGGCATTCCGCGCCGGACGCGCGGTGCAGTGTGTGTTCGCGCTCCTGGGAGCGGCAGCGGCGCAGCGCGGCCCGCTATGGTGGGCCTCGCACCATCGCCATCACCACGTGCACGCGGACGAGCCGGAAGACAGCCATTCCGCGTTGTGCCACGGCTTCGCCTGGAGCCATCTTGGCTGGTTCATGGCGCGCGAGAACTTCGCGCCGCGGGACGAGCTGGTGCGCTCGCTGGCGCGCTTTCCGGAGCTGCGGTTCCTGGACCGCTGGGACGCGCTGGTTCCGCTTGTTCTGGTCGGTCTGCTCTGGACCGCGGGTGCGCTGGCCGGCCACTTTGCGCCCGGGTTGGGAACCAGCGGCGCGCAGATGGTGGTGTGGGGATTCTGCGTCTCGACCGTCGTTCTGTACCACGCCACCTTCAGCATCAACTCGCTCGCGCATCGATTCGGCAGCCGGCGGTATGCAACGCGGGACGCCTCACGCAACAACGTTTGGCTCGCGCTGCTCACCTTCGGCGAGGGCTGGCACAACAACCATCACCACTATCCGGCTGCGGCGCGCCAGGGCTTCTTCTGGTGGGAGATCGATCTCACCTACTACGGCCTGCGCGTGCTGGCGGCGCTCGGCCTGATCCATGGCCTCAAGCCGGTGCCGCCCGCGGTGCGCTCCGCTCCGGGCGTACGAGACGGCGAGTCGGCATGAAATCGCTGAAGATTGCCGTGGTCGGCACCGGCGTCGCCGGAAGCGTGGCGGCGTACCGCCTTCATCGGGCGGGCCACGAGGTGACCGTGTACGAAGCCGACAACCGCATCGGCGGTCATACGCATACGCACGTGGTGGAATTCGACGGCGAAGTGCAGCAGATCGACACGGGCTTCATCGTCTTCAACGACCGCACGTATCCAAACTTCGTCGCGCTGCTGGACGAACTGGGCGTCGAATCGCAACCGAGCTCGATGAGCTTTTCGGTCCGCAACGATGCTCGCGGCCTCGAGTACAACGGCACCTCGCTCAACGGTCTGTTCGCACAGCGCCGCAATCTCGCGAGTCCCGGCTTTCTCGGCATGCTGGCCGAAATAGTGCGTTTTCACCGCGCGGCGCCCGCTCTTCTGCAGGCCGGCGACGAACTCACGCTCGGCGCCTACCTCGACGCGAACCGCTTTGGCGGCCGCTTTGTTGAGGACTACCTGGTGCCGATGGGGGCGGCGATCTGGTCGACCGCACCGGCGCGCATGCTCGATTTTCCGGCGCGCTTTTTCGTGCGCTTCCTGCACAACCACGGCATGCTCACCGTGAACGACCGGCCGGTATGGCGCGTGATCCGCGGCGGCTCTGCGCGCTACCTCGAGCGGTTGGTCGCGCCGTTTTCAGCGCGCATTCGACTGAACAGCCCGGTCGACCTGATCCGCCGCCTGCCCGACCGCGTGATGGTTCATTCGGGACGGCGCGACCCGGAGCGGTTCGATCACGTCTTCCTCGCGTGCCACGCGGACGAGGCGCTGCAGATGCTCGCCGACCCGACCCGCGAGGAGCGGGCGATTCTCGGCGCGCTGCCCTACCAGCGCAACGAGGCGCTGCTGCACACCGATACGGCACTGCTGCCGCGGCGGCGGCGCGCCTGGGCCGCGTGGAACTATCACCGGCTGCCCGGCGCTGGCGGCGGTGTTGCACTGACCTACAACATGAACACGCTGCAGAGCCTGCGCTCGCGCCATACGTTCTGCGTCACTCTGAATGCCAGCGCGCAGGTAGACCCGAGGCGCGTCCTCAGGCGCATGGAATACACGCACCCGTTGTTCACGCTCGCCGGCGCCCGCGCGCAGCAGCGCCATCACGAGATCAGCGGCGCGCCGGCCACGCACGGCCGCACGCACTTCTGCGGCGCCTACTGGCGCTACGGCTTCCACGAGGACGGGGTCGTGAGCGCGCTGCAGGCGTTGCAGCGTTTCGATGAAGCCAATCACCGCGGTCAGCTCCACGATGCACAGCACGCTCTACTGCGGGTGGCTTGACCACCGGCGGCTCGTGCCGCGCCGGCATGCGTTCCGCTACCGGCTGTTCATGGCTTACCTCGACCTCGCCGAGCTGGACGAGGTTTTCCGCGGCCGCTGGCTGTGGTCCACCCAACGCGCAGCGCTCGCGCGCTTCGATCGCCGCGATCACTTCGGAGATCCTGGACAGCCGCTTGACGAGGCGGTGCGCGCGCTGGTGGCCGAGCGCAGCGGGCAGCGGCCCGCAGGGCCGATCAGGCTGCTCACACACCTTCGCATCTTCGGCTATGTGTTCAACCCGGTCAGTTTCTATTACTGCTTCGACGCCGCCGATCGCACGGTGGAGGCGGTGGTCGCCGAGGTCAACAACACGCCCTGGGGCGAGCGCCACTGCTACGTGCTGCGCCAGGACGCACCTGACGCCGACCGGCTGCAGGCGCGCAGCGTCAAGGCGATGCACGTCTCGCCGTTCCATCCGATGGGGCTGCGTTACGACTGGCTGCTGCACACGCCGGGCGAGGCGCTGACGGTGCACATGGCGCTACGGCCCGCGGAGGGCGACGCGGACGTTGCGCCGGTCTTCGGCGCGACGCTGGCGCTGCAGCGCGTGCCGATCAGCGGCGCCGCGCTGGCCGGCACGCTGCTGCGCTTTCCGTGGATGACCGCGAACGTGATCGCGGCGATCCACTGGGAGGCGCTGCGGCTTTGGCTGAAAGGCACGCCCGTGCACGACCACCCGACGCGGTCCCGGACCGCACGCGCGGCGGCCGCGACTGCTTCCATCTCGAAGGAGCCTTCACGATGAAGACGACGTCCACCACGCTGGTTGACCGATCGCGCATGCGATCGCGTGAGCCCGCGGCAGAGGGCACTTTGGCGCGCAGCCTCGACGGTCTGGCCGAGCGGGTGCTGCGCACACGGCTGGCGGGTCTCGAGTACGGCGAGATCACGCTGGTCGACGGCGCGCGGCGCGACACCTACGGCCGCATCACGCCGCGCTGCGGCCTGCACGCCACGCTGCGTGTGCGCGACCGCCGCTTCTACGCCGAAGCCGCCTTCGGCGGGTCTGTCGGCGCCGGTGAATCGTTCATGGCCGGTGACTGGACCGTCGACGACCTGACCGCACTGGTGCGCATCCTGCTCGTCAACCGCGGCCTGCTCGACGGGCTGGACAGCGGTTGGTCGCGCCTGGCCGAGCCGGCGCGGCGCCTGCTGCACGCCGCGGCGCGCAACACCCGCACCGGCAGCCGCCGCAACATCGCTGCGCACTACGACATCGGCAACGACTTCTTCGAGCTCTTCCTCGATCCGACGATGATGTACTCGTGCGCCGTCTACGAGCGCGCGGAGATGACGCTCGAGCAGGCGCAGATCGCCAAGCTCGACCGCCTGTGCCGCAAGCTCGACCTGCAACCCGGCGACGACCTGCTCGAGATCGGCACGGGCTGGGGCGCGCTCGCGCTGCACGCCGCGCAGCACTACGGCTGCCGCGTGACGACGACGACGATCTCGCGCGAGCAGCATGCACTGGTGCGCCGGCGCATCGACGACGCCGGCCTGGCCGACCGCATCACGCTGCGGCTCGACGACTACCGGGACCTCGACGGCACGTACGACAAGCTGGTGTCGGTGGAGATGATCGAGGCGGTTGGCCACCAGTACTTCGACACCTTCTTTCGCCGCTGCAGCGAGTTGCTGGTGCCTGGCGGCACGATGGTGCTGCAGGCGATCACGATCGACGACCGGCAGTACGCATCGGCGCGTGACTCGGTCGACTTCATCAAGCGCCACATCTTCCCGGGATGCTGCATCCCGTCGGTGACCGCGCTGGCGCAGTCGGCGGCACGTGCCTCGACGTTGCGCATCGTCGACCTGGAGGACATCGGCCCGCACTACGCCACCACGCTCGCGGCCTGGCGGCGCAACCTGTTCGCCCACGCCGAGCAGGTGCGCGCGCGCGGCTACCCGGAGGCGCTGCTGCGCATGTGGCACTTCTACCTGAGTTACTGCGAGGGCGGCTTCGCCGAGCGGGCGCTTGGCGACGTCCAGATCGTGCTGCAGGAATCGTCAGCGGCAGTGGCCCCGACGCCGCGGGTCTGAGGATTCGGCGGTGGCGGCGCCCCCGCCAGCCGGCGCGCGCCTGCCTGCACCCCTGAGGCGGACGGGCCGGACCGCGCTGCAAACGGCCTGAATGCGCTTCAGGACTGTTTCGCGGCGGCGCGGCGCCTGGCGCGCGCGCGAATGTTCAGCGATTCGACGGCGAGGGAAAACGCCATCGCGGCATAGATGTAGCCTTTGGGCACGTGCACGTCGAAGGCCTCCGCGGTCAACGCCATGCCGACCATCACGAGGAATGCCAGGGCGAGCACCTTGACCGACGGATGCGCCTGGACGAACTCGCCGATCGGACGGGCGGCCATCAGCATGACCATCACGGACGCCACCACGGCCGCGACCATCACCCAGATATGGTCGACCATGCCGACGGCGGTGATCACCGAGTCGAGCGAGAACACGATATCGATCACGGCGATCTGGCCGATGATCCCCCAGAAGAGCTTCCTGCCCGCCGCGGTCGGGTTCGCAGTAGAAGCGGGCGGCGGTGCGTGCTCTTCCTGCGCCTCGACTTCGATGAAGATCTCGTGCGAGGCCTTGTAGAGCAGGAACAGCCCGCCGGACAGCAGCACGAGATCGCGCCCGCTGATGCCCTGGCCCAGGACGTGAAACAGGTCCGCGGTCAAGCCCATCACCCAGCTCAGCGAAAAGAGCAGCAGCAGGCGCGTGGCCATCGCAAACCCGAGGCCGAGTCTGCGGGCGCGGTCGCGAACCTCGGCGGGCAGGCGGCCGACCAGAATGGAGATGAAGATGATGTTGTCGACGCCGAGGACGATCTCCAGGGCGGTCAGCATCGCGAACGCAATCCAGACGTTGGGGTCGAGCAGGAAGTCCATGGCGGAGTGGCGCGCGGCAACGGCGCGTTGTGGAGGCGGCGCGCGATTCTATCGAGCCCGCGGCGGCGATTTCTCCGTGTTTCTCCGGATGGATCCGGCGCACGCCGCGCTCGCGCCGAAGTGGCGCCACGGCGACCGCGGCATCGCCATTTAGACTTGCCGCATGCAGGCTCAGGTTTCGATCTCCGTCGAGGGCTGGCTCGAACGGCTGGCACAGCTGGCGGTCCGGCGTGGTGTGCATCTGTCCACGCTGCAGCAGAAGGACGGGCGCGACCTGGAACTGATCTTCGCGAGTGCTGCGCTGTACTTCCCGGCCGATCGCCTGCTCGAGGAGCGCAGTGCGAACGAGGTGCTGAAGCGCTTTCTCGCGAGCGCGGGCGCGATGCTTGCGACCGACCATGTCGAACTGCGCCGCTGGATGGTCGATACCGGCTTCGTGCGGCGCTCCGACTACGGCACTGACTACCGGCGCGGCGCGCTGCCTGAATGGCTTGCCGCGGCTGCCGGCGAGCTCGATGCGCAACGGGTCGGCGCCGCGGTCAGCGAGGCGCGCGAGGCACACGATGTGCAGCGCGAGGCACGCCGCCAGGCGTGGCTGGCGAGCCAGATCCAGGTGACGGAGGAAACGCGGCCGGCCGACGACGCCGACACGACGTTCATGCGGCTCGCGCTGGACCAGGCGCACAACGCGTGGGCCCTGTCGGAGGTGCCGGTGGGCGCGGTCGTCGTGCACGACGGCCAGGTGATCGCGACGGGATTCAACCAGCCGATCGGCAACAGCGATCCGACCGCACACGCCGAGATCCAGGCCATGCGCGCGGCGGCCGAGCTGCTCGGCAACTATCGCCTGAGCCACTGCGAGCTCTACGTGACCCTGGAGCCCTGCGCCATGTGCGCGGGAGCGATGCAGCACGCGCGCATCAAGCGGCTGGTCTATGCCGCTGCCGATCCGAAGACCGGCGCCTGCGGCAGCATCGTCGACCTGTTCGGCGAACCGCGGTTGAATCATCACACCAGCGTGCGTGGCGGCGTGCTCGCGGAAGAGGCGGGCGTGCTGCTGTCGCGCTTCTTCGCCGAGCGCCGCGAACATCGCCGCGCCGGACGGCTGCCCGCGATCGCCGAGGACGACGATGCGTAGAACACTGGGGCTCATCGCCCCGTCCGGCTTCATGCCGGATCCATCCGTGGTCGACCGCGCCGCGGGGCTTTTCAGCGGCTTCGGCTGGCATGTCGAGGCCGGAGACAGCGTGTTCGCGCGCGAGCAACGCTTTGCCGGCAGCGACGACCTGCGCCTCGCTGACCTGATGCGGTTCGCGACGGACCCGACGATCGATGTCGTTCTCGCTGCCCGCGGCGGCTATGGCCTGTCGCGCCTGCTCGAGCGGATCGATTACGCCGCGATCGGGAAGCGCGCACCGATCATCGCCGGATACAGCGATTTCACGGCTTTCAGCCTGGCGTACCTCGCTCTGGCCGGCGGCGTCAGCCTGTCCGGGCCGTCGGCCGGAGATTTCGGATCGGCGTCGCCGGACCCGTTCACGATCGACCACTTCTTTGGCCTGATCGGCTCGCGCAGCTTCGTTATCGAGACGCGCCTCGGCGGGGCGCCCGGCGAGCACTCCGGGCGCCTGTGGGGTGGCAATCTCGTGATGCTGGCGTCACTGCTCGGCACGCCTTACTTCCCGCGCATTCGCGGCGGCGTCCTCGTTCTCGAGGATGTCAACGAACCCGCCTACAAGATCGAGCGCCTGTTTTACCAGCTGGCGCACGCCGGTGTGCTGCAGAAGCAGAGCGCGATCCTGCTCGGCGACTTCGACCCGGTGACGCCGATGCCGCACGACAATGGCTTCGATCTTGCAGCAGCCGTCGGTCGCCTGCGGCAGATCGTCGCGGTGCCCGTGTACACCGGTCTGCCCTATGGCCACACCGCACGCAAGCTGACGCTGCCGATCGGTGCGCGTGCGCGCCTTGTGGTCCGCCGTGGCGGGCGTACGACGCTGCAACTCGACGGCTATCCAGCGCTCGGTGGGCGCTGATTGTTCGGTTCCCTAGTCGCGGTAGCCGGGATTCAGGCGATCAAGCCGGCGCAGCAGCGCGGGCCACGCGAGCCCGCCGCCGGCGCCGTGCGTGACCTTGCCGAACTGTTCCTGCGCGCGACCAACGATCGCGTCGTCGATCCGCAGCAGCGGCCCGCCGCCGCTCTGGGCGCGCACCTGCATCATGCAGCTCGTTTCGAAGAGGTACATCGCGACGAAAGCGTCGGCCACCGAGCGGCCGACCGTCAGCAGGCCGTGGTTGCGCAGCATCAGGAAGCGCTTGTCGCCGAGGTCGCGCACCAGCCGCGGCTTCTCGTCGTCGTTCAGCGCCAGCCCTTCGTAGTCGTGATAGGCGAGGGACGACAGCACGAGCATCGAATGCTGTGACAGCGGCAGCAGGCCCTCGCGCTGCGCCGAGACCGCGACGCCGTTGACGCTGTGGACGTGCAGCACGCAGGCGGCGTCTTCGCGCGCGGTGTGGATTGCGCTGTGGATCGTGAAACCGGCCGGGTTGATCGGATGGGGGCTGGGCGCGACCTTGTTGCCCTCTAAGTCGATCTTGACGAGGCTCGACGCCGTGATCTCGTCGAACATCATGCCGTAGGGATTGATCAGGAAGTGGTGTTCGGGCCCCGGCAGCCGCGCCGAGATGTGCGTGAAGATGAGGTCGTCCCAGTGGAACATCGCGACCAGCCGGTAGCAGGCGGCAAGATCGACGCGAAGCTGCCATTCGGCCGCGCTGACGCGCGCGTGCGCCTCGGGAGTGGTCATGTCGTTCATCGCTGTTCCGCCCTGATCGTGTCGACCGGAGTATTATATAGACTGGTCTAGTTACGGACGTCAAGGAGCAGCGCGGATGGAGGTGCCGGACAGCCGCCAGCGGATGATCGAGGCCGCGATCCGCCTGCTGCGCGGGTCGGGGCTGAGTGGCGCTGGAATCAACGATGTCGTCCGCGAGAGTGCGGCGCCGAAGGGCTCCGTCTATCACTTCTTCCCGGCGGGCAAGGAGCAGCTGGTCGCCGAGGCACTGACGGAGTACTCGCGCCGCGTCCAGGAGTTCATCGACACGGCGATGGCCGGCGCGCGCTCCGACCGCATGAGGGTTCGGCGGCTCTTCGAAGCCATGGCATGCCGCGTTGAACAAGGGGAATTCCGCAGGAGCTGTGCCTTCGGCACGGTGTGCCTCGATCTCGAGCCGGGGCAGGATGCGCTGCGCGAGCTGATCCAGCACGGGTTCGACGCATGGGCCACGCTGATCGCGAGCCGTCTCGATCTCGGCGACGCGGGGCGCACACGGGACTTCGCGCGCCTCGTGCTGACCGCGATCGAAGGCGCCTACATCGTTGCCCGCGCCGAGCGCTCGGGACGCGCGTTTCGCGCGGCTGGCCGGTGGCTCGAATGCCTGGTCGATCCGGCCCCGGCGCGTCGCAAGGCAACCCTTCGGCGCTGAGCGGCGCGATCGTGCCGGGTTGCGTGAGGCCGCGCGCCTGAAGCCATTGCTCGGCGCTGCGAGTGGCCTCGTCGCTGCGGCGGCGACGGCTTGGCGGGCATGACAATATCCGTACATGAAGATCCGCACCCGCCCGGTGGCATCCGCACGCTTTGCGACGCGCGTCGTCCCGGCCGGCGATTCGGCGCAGATGCTCGAGCTCGCGGACGAGATCGACCTGGAAGACAACGCCAGAGCGCGCCGCATTGCGGACTCGATTCGCGCAGCGCCGCTCGAAGGCGTCACCGATGTGATCGCGGCGATCGCCACGGTCACCGTGCACTTCGAGGCTGCGGATGCAGCGCAGGCAGCGGCACGGCGCGAGGCGATTAGTTTCATGCTGCTCGAAGCGCTGCAGGACGCTGCGAAGCCGCTGGACGAATCGGTTCGCGCGCCGGTGGAAATCCCGGCGTGCTACGAGGGCTCGCTCGCGCCGGACATGTCAGACGTTGCGGCCGCGACCGGGCTCTCGCCCGAGGAGATCGTGCAGCGGCATGTTGCCTCGGACCATCGCGTGCTGATGATCGGGTTCACGCCGGGGTTCCCCTACATCGGCGGTCTCGACCCGCGGCTCAACGTGCCGCGGCGCGCGACCCCGCGCGCGCGCTTGCCCGCTGGATCGATCGCGATCGCCAATGGGCAGACCGCCATCTATCCGTCGGCGACGCCGGGCGGGTGGCACCTGATCGGACGCACGCCGCTGCGCCTGTTCGACCCGCTGCGCCAGCCGCCCAGCCTGCTGCAGTCCGGCGATCGTGTCGTGTTCGTCCCGATCAGCGCGGCCGAGTTCGCTCGGCGCGCAGGCAGCGTCGCATGACGATTCGCGTGCTGCGCGCCGGACTGCTGGCGACCGTGCAGGACCGCGGGCGTGCGGGGTTTCAGCACCTGGCCATCGTGCCCGGCGGCGCGATGGACACGGTCTCTCACCGGGTCGCGAACGCGCTGGTCGGGAACTTCGGCGAGCTCGCAGACGCGGCCACGCTCGAGGTCGCGCTGGCGGGGCCGGAACTCGAATTCGAAAGCGACGCGCTGATTGCGCTGCATGGCGCCCGCTTCGATTCGCAGCTCGACGGCGCGCCGATGCCGGGTTCGCGTCCGGTCCGCGTGCAAGCTGGCGCGCGCCTGCGCATCGGGCATGCGGTCGAGGGCGCGTTCGGCTATCTCGCAATCGCGGGCGGGATCGCCGTGCCCCAGGTGCTCGGCTCGCGCAGCACCTATCTGCCCGCGGGTTTCGGCGGGCTCGGGGGCAGGGCGATTGCACGCGGCGCCGTGCTGCCGCTCGCGGCCGACGCAGCGCAACTCGCCGAGGCGCGCTACAGCCGGGTGGGGCGCACGGGTCGCCGTGCGCAACGCGGTTCCATCGAAACGGTGCGCTGGTCCGCGCCGCTCTTCACCTTGCCCGCGACCGATCCCTTGATCGTGCGCGTGGTCGACGGCGTGCATGCCGAGCTCTTCAGCACGGAATCGCGCGAGTCCTTCCTGCGCGAACGCTGGCGCGTTGCCGCGGAGTCGAATCGCATGGGCTATCGTCTGCAGGGGGCGAAGCTGGCGCTGATGGCGCCACGCGAGATCGTGTCGCAAGGGGTCGCCTTCGGCACCGTGCAGGTGCCCGCGGATGGGCAGCCGATCGCGCTGATGGCGGACCGCCAGACGACCGGCGGTTATCCACGCATTGCCGAAGTCGTCTGCGCCGATGTGCCGCGGCTAGCGCAGGCCGCGCCAGGACACGCGACGTTGCGCTTCAAGCGCGTCGGACTCGAGGCCGCCGACGCCGCGCGCGGCGATCTCGAGCGGCGCGTGGTCGACCTCATCGAACGGCTGCGCTGGGAGTACGGCAATGAAGCGCATTGATCTGAACTGCGACATGGGCGAAAGCTTCGGCGCCTGGACGATGGGCGACGACGCCTCGATCATGCCGCTGATCACTTCCGCCAACGTCGCCGCGGGCTTTCATGCGGGTGATCCCGGCACGATTCGCGCGACGGTGCAGCTGGCGGTTGACCACGGGGTCGCCGTCGGCGCACATCCGTCACTGCCCGATCTCGCCGGCTTCGGCCGGCGCGTCATGAAGGTCAGTCCGCGCGAGACGCACGATCTCATCGTCTACCAGGCCGGGGCCGTCGCCGCGTTTGCACGCGCCGCCGGCGCGCGGCTGCACCACGTCAAGCCACATGGCGCTCTCTACAACATGGCGGCGCGCGACACAGAACTGGCGGACGCGATCGCCGCGGCGGTGAAAGACCTCGGCGACGGGGTGCTGCTGTACGGACTCGCGGGCAGCGCGATGATCGAGGCGGCCGCGCGGCACGGCGTGCGCGCGGTCCAGGAGGTGTTCGCCGACCGCACCTACCAGCCCGACGGATCGCTCACGTCGCGCGGCATGCCGAACGCGATGGTCACCGACGAGCACGCCGCGGTCGCGCAGGCGCTGGCGATGGTGGAGGAAGGACGCGTGCGCGCGACCGACGGGTCATCCGTAGCAGTCGTTGCCGGCACACTGTGCCTGCACGGTGACCAGCCGGGCGCGTTCGATTTCGCGCGCGCACTGCGCGCAGCATTTTCCGAGCGCGGTATCGCGCTGGCGGCGCCGGACTGACTCCGCACCGCGCCGCTCAGACGCCAAGATAGCTGTGCCAGATCTCTGGCGCGGCCGCCAGCTGCGCCGAGGTGCCATGCCAGGCGACGCGACCACGCTCGAGAATCGTGTGGCGGTCCGCGATCTGTACCAGTCGCTGCACGTACTTGTCGACGACGAGGATCGCCTGGCCGGCCGCCTTGAGCTGCGACAGGCAGCGCCAGATCTCCTCGCGCACCAGCGGTGCGAGTCCCTCGGTTGCCTCGTCGAGGATCAGCAGGCGCGGATTCGTCATCAGCGCGCGCCCGATTGCCAGCATCTGCTGTTCGCCGCCCGAGAGCTGGTTGCCGAGTGCTGAGCGGCGCGTGGCGAGCTGCGGAAACATCTCGAACACGCGCCCGGCGGTCCACGCGCGTGCGCCTTCCGAGGCGGGGCGCGCAAATGCGGCCAGATGCTCGAGCACCGAGAGGTTAGGGAACACCTGACGCCCCTCGGGAACGATCGCAAGGCCGAGCCGCGCCACTGCGTCGGTCGGCATTCCGTCGATGCGACGGCCGTCGAAGACGATCTCGCCGCCGCGGAGAGCAACGAGGCCGAAGATCGCGCGCAGCGTCGTCGTCTTCCCCATGCCATTACGGCCGAGCAGCGTGACGACAGAGCCGCTTTGCACGTCGAGATCGATCCCGAACAACACCTGGCTCGGACCGTACCCCGCGGCCACGGCCCGAAGTTCGAGCAGCTTCACGCGGCCGCTCCGAGGTAGGCGCTGCGCACGTCCGCATTGGCGCGGATCGTCTCGCCGCTGCCGGTGGCGAGCAGGCGCCCGTACACCAGCACGGAGATGCGGTCAGCCAGCCGGAACACCGCGTCCATGTCGTGCTCGACCAGCACGATCGTGACCTCACCGCGCAGACGATCGATCAGGTCGATCATCTGCAGCGACTCGTCGGGCCCCATGCCCGCCATCGGCTCGTCGAGCAGCAGCAGCACCGGCTGCGTGGCCAGAGCCAGCGCGACCTCGAGCTGCCGCTGTTCGCCGTGCGCCAGCACGCTCGCCTGCACCTCCGCGCGCTCGCCGAGTCCAACGCGCTCGAGCAGTACGCGCGCCCGTGCGTACAGCGCGGTCTCGCGGCTCGCGTCACCCCAGAAGCGAAAGCTGCTGCCCGCGGCCGCCTGCACCGCCAGCGCCACGTTGTCGAGTGCGCTCATCGTGCGGAAGAGATTGGTGACCTGGAATGAACGCGCGATGCCCTGCCGTACCCGCTCGTGCGCGGACGCGACGGTGATGTCGCGCCCGCGCAGCAGGATCGTCCCGCTGTCGGGCCGTAGTGAACCCGCGAGCTGGTTGATCAGCGTGGTCTTGCCGGCGCCGTTGGGTCCGATGATCGCGTGGACCTCGGCGCGCTCGACCGACAGGTCCACTCCATCAGTGGCGACGACCGCGCCATAGCGCTTGGTCAGTCCACGGACCTGCAGCAGGCTCATCGTGCGGGGGCGCGCGTGAGCAGCGCCGCGATGCCCCGCGGCGCGAGAAAGACGACACCCAACAGGAAGAGCCCGAGCGGCAGGTGCCACGTGTCGGTCAATGCTGCCAGTCCTTCCTCGAGCAGCAGCAGGATCACGGCGCCGACGAGGCCGCCATAGCGCAGCCCTAGACCACCCAGCAGCACCATGACGACCAGCGTGGCCGACTGCGTCCAGTGCAGGATCGCCGGGCTGACGAACGCGTTGTGATTGGCGAAGAGCGCACCCGCGAGGCCCGCGATCCCTGCTGCGATCACGAATCCGGCAAGTCGGTATCGATACGTCGGAAATCCGAGCGCCTGCATCCGCGCCTCGTTCTCGCGGATCCCGCCCAGCACGCGGCCGAAGCGCGACGACACCGCCCGATTCAGCAGCAGTGTCACGCCGGCCAGCAGCCCCAGCACCACGAAGTACAGGGTCGTTTCAGAGGCGAGGTCGAGACCCAGCCCGACCTGCGATCGCGCCGGCAGCGCCAACCCATCTTCACCGCCATAGACCTTCAGGCCAACCGCCAGGTAGTAGACCATCTGCGCGAAGGCGAGCGTGATCATGATGAAGTAGACGCCGCGCGTTCGCAGCGAGATCGCTCCGATGACGAGTGCCCCTGCGGCGGCGGCAATCACCGAAAGCGGCCAGACGATCCAGGCGCTCGCGATGCCGTGGAACATCGCGATGCCGACGGTATAGGCGCCGATGCCGAAGAACGCGGCGTGGCCGAGGCTCACCATCCCGCCGTAGCCCATGATGAAGTTCAGGCTGGTGGCGGCCAGCGCGAAGATCATCACGCGGCGCACGAAGCCGATGTAGTAGGTCTGATCCGCAACCGTTGCGATCCAGGGCAGCAGCGCGGCGGCGATCAGCACGAGCCAGGGCAGGGTGCGACGCAGCGTCATCGCTCAGGCGCGTGCGGGAAAGAGGCCCTGCGGCCGGAAGGTCAGTACCGCGGCCATCACCACGTAGATCGCGATCGCAGCGAGCGCCGGACCGAGCTGGGCCGCGACCGCACCCGAGAGAAAGTGGTTGAGCAGGTCGGGGAGGAAGGCACGTCCGGCCGTGTCCACGACGCCGACGAGTACTGCGCCGACAAAGGCGCCGCGGATCGAGCCGATGCCGCCGATCACGATCACGACCAGTGCAAGGATCAGGATGTTCTCGCCCATCCCGATCTCGACCGCGAGCAGCGGGCCGAGCAGCGCACCGGCCACGGCCGACAGCATCGCGCCGAGCACGAAGATGAGCGCGAACAGTCGATCGACGCGGACTCCCATGAGCTCTGCCATCTCGCGGTTGCTGCTGCCGGCGCGCACCAGCATGCCGGTGCGTGTGCGCGTGATGAAGAGATACAGCAGCAGCGCAAGGACCAGTCCGACCGCAATGATCAGCAGGCGATAGGCCGGATACACGATGCCCGGCATGAGCGTCACGGGCCCGGACAGCGCGACGGGGGCTGAGAGCATCCGCGGTGCTGGCCCCCAGATCAGCCTGACCGTGTCGTCGGCGATCAGGATCACGGCGAAGGTCGCGAGCACCTGGGCGAGGTGATCGCGCCGGTACAGCCGCCGGATGAGCGTGGTCTCGAGCAGCAGGCCGACCCCTCCGGTGCTCACGACCGCCACCGGCAGCGCGATCCAGAACGAGCCGCTCGCCTGGGCGACGCTCGACGCAACGTACGCGCCGATCATGTACAGCGATCCGTGCGCGAGGTTGAGCACGTCCATGGTGCCGAACACAAGCGTGAGGCCCGCCGCGATCAGGAACAGCATCAGGCCGAACTGCAGTCCGTTCAGCAGTTGCTCGACGATCAGCGTGGTGGTCATCGAATGCCGCGCGCGGCTACAGCACCTGTGCGTCGTCTCTCGGCTGCGCCGCGGGCGGCCGGGGCGCGCAGGGGCCCGCGGTCAGCGCAGCGGACACTGCGCCGCGTAGGTGTCCTGATAGTTGGTGAACACCCGATTCAGCGTGCGGTTCGTGATTCGCCCCTGGCTGTCCCTGCCGACCGTGCGCAGGTAGTAGTCCTGGATCGGGTACTGGTTGTTGCCGAACCTGAACTCGCCGCGCACGGACCTGAAGTTCGCCTTCTTCAGCGCCGCACGAACCGCCGCCTTGTCATCGAGCTCGCCCTTCACCTCACGCACCGCGGCGTCCATCATCATCACGGTGTCGTACGCCTGCGCGGCGTAGATGGAGGGCAGCCGGCCATACTCCTTCACGAAGGCCTGCACGAACGCCTGGCTCGCGGCATTCGGGAAGTCGTGGTTCCAGTGCGCCGTGTTGAACATGCCGAGCATCGGTTCGCCGATCGCGCGGATGATGTCCTCGTCGGCGGAAAACCCGGGCCCGACCAGCTGCGTCGTCGTCGACAGGCCGGCACCGACGAACTGCTTGATGAAATTGATCCCCATGCCGCCCGGCAGGAAGATGAACAGGGCATCGGGCGACTCGGCGCGCAGCTTGGCGAGTTCGGCCGCATAGTCGAGCTGGCCGAGCTTGGTGTAGGTCTCCGAGACGACCGGCTTGCCGTAACCGCGCTTGAAGCCGTTGATCGAGTCCTGGCCGGCCGGGTAGTTCGGCGCCAGCACTGCGACTCTCCTGAAACCGCGCTCGGCCGCGAACTTGCCGGCGGCTTCGTGGTAGACGTCGTTCTGGTACGCGGTGCTGAAGAAGAATGCGTTGCACTGCGCGCCGGCGAGCTGCGAAGGTCCGGCGTTGTTGCTGAGATAGAAGACTTCGGCCGCGAACAGCGTCGGGCCGACCGCCAGCGCGACATTCGAGCCGATCGGTCCGGTGTAGAAGTGGATGCGGTCGCGCTTGATGTAGCGGTCGACGTGCTGTCGCGCGGTGTCCGGGTTGCCGGCCTCGTCGGTCGCGAAGACCTCGACCGGGATTCCGCCGAGCTTGCCGCCGAGCTGCTTCAGCGCGAGGTTGAAACCGTCGCGCGCCTCTGCACCCAGTGCAGCGAACGGGCCCGAGATCGAAGTCGAGAACCCGACCCGTACCTGTTCGACCGGCTTCGCCGCGACCGTCGATCCGAGGGCGGCGAGCAGGCATGCTGCAGCAAGGAGGGTAAGGCGCGGCGTCATCGAGCTCAGGCTCCAGGAACAGGATAGGCGGCCGCGCCCAGGCGGTCGAAGGACGCCGAAGTTTCCGTAAAGCGTGCATCGGCGTCAAATCGGCACTGCGGCCAGTGGCGCGGATTGCGCCCTCATCCCGCTGCATTAACGGAGGAAGTTCACTGTGCGCTTGTGCACATCCCGCCTATGATTCCGGCTGTCGCTCCCGGAACGCCCGCATGTCTGGACCGCTTACCCGCTTCGGTCTCGTCGTCGAGACGCAGGAACAGCGCAAGGAGAAGATCCTCGCCGGCGTGATGGCGTCGGTCTACCGGCAGGTGCCGCAGTCGGTGCTGGTCAGCATCGTCGGTGCGTTCGCGCTGGTGGTCGTGTTCTGGAACGCAATGAGCCAGAACCTGCTGATGGGCTGGTTCGTGCTGATCCTGCTCGAATCGCTGATCCGCGTGCGCGTGGCCTACCGGTTCCGCCATGCGGCGGCAGTCGTGGATCAGGTCGATCGCTGGGCCACGCGCTGGGTGGTGCTCGCGGTCGCGGCGGGCATCCTTTGGGGCGTCGCCGGCTTCGTCTTCTTCTCCAACTTCCAGCCACTGCACCAGGTGGTGCTGGTGGCTGTGGTGCTGAGCGTCGCCTTCGGCTCGCTGACGCTGTACGCATGCTACCGGCCCGCGTTCTACTCGTTCATGCTGCTTGCGCTGCTGCCGCTGATCGGCCGCATGGTCTGGGAGCAGGACCCGACCTACTACACAGCCTCAGTCGTCATGGCCGCTGTGTTCTTCTTCACGGTCTTCTATGGCCGAACCTTCGGCGACGCGGTGTTCGACTCGGTCAAGAACAACTACGAGAACGAAGTCCTGGTCGAGCAGCTTCTTAACGAAAAGCGGCTGGCCGAGGAAGCGCGGCGCGATGCCGAGAACGCGACGCGCTCCAAGACTCAGTTCTTCGCTGCGGCAAGTCATGACCTGCGGCAGCCGCTGCAGGCGATCGGCATCTACGTGTCGCTGCTTAAGAAGCGCGCGCAGGGGCCGCTCGAACCGCTGGTCAACAACCTGTCGACCGCGGTCGAGTCGCTGTCGAAGCTGGTCGAGGAACTGCTCGAGATATCACGGCTCGACTCGGGCGCGATCCTGCCGCGCGTCGACCAGGTGCTGCTCGACGACATGTTCACGCTGCTCGAGCAGGAGTTCACGCCGCTGTCGGCGTCCAAGGGGCTGTCGTTGCGCGTCAGGCGCCATGGCTTCGCAATCGACAGCGACCCGCTGCTGCTGCAGCGGGTGATCCGCAACCTGCTCGCCAACGCGATCCGCTACACGCAGCGCGGCGGCGTGCTGCTCGCAGCGCGGCCGCGCGACGGGCTGATCAGCATCGAGATCTGGGACACCGGCCCCGGCATCAAGCAGGGCGAACTCGACCGCATTTTCGAGGAGTTTTATCGCGGGGAAAGCTCGAAGGCCGAGAACAGCGGCGCCGGCTTCGGACTGGGACTGTCGATCGTCAAGCGCATCTGCGGACTGCTCGGCCACCCGCTAATCGTGACGACGCGGCCCGGCACCGGCACGGTGTTCCGCGTCGAGGTGCCGCTGTCGATCGCACCGCCGAAGGCCAAGCGCACGGCGCCGGAGACGCTCGATATCGCGATCCGCGCGCTCAACGGCTTCACCTTCGTCGTGTTGGAGGACAACGCCGAGATCCTGAACAGCCTGACGCGGCTGCTGCGCTCGTGGGGCGCAGAGGTCGTGCCTTCGACCGGCTACAACGCGCAGCTGATCAAGCGCATCAGCCTGCACGAGCGCATCGACGCGATCATCGCCGACCACAACCTCGGGCCGCACTCGATCAGCGGTGTCGAGGCCGTGTTCAAGATCCGCGAGCTGGTCGGCGTGCCGCTGCCGACGATCATGCTGACGGCGGTGCAGCGTCCCGAAGTCGTTGCGGAGTTCCAGCGGGTGATGGGCGAGTACCTGGCCGCGGACCCGCAGTCGGCGGCGATCGCGCGCAGCCCGAACGAGGAACCGATTGTCCTCACCAAACCGACGACCGCGGCGGTGCTGAACAACAGCCTGGGCGAACTGCTGGGTCTGACGACGCTGCCGCTGCTGCGCACCGCGATCCAGCCGCCGCCTGCGATCGCCGATGGCGTGCCACCACGGGCGGCGGCGCGGTGATCGACCAGCAAGCGCAGGCCGACGGAGTTTGAAATCGGGCCGCAGCAGACACGCCCACGGCGGACGCGCCCTTACGCAACTCCGGGGATCTCCGTAGTCATCGCCGCCCGCCGGCGGCGCGTCCTGGTTCGGGAGGACGGGGTATTTCCCCACTGGAAGATTGGGACAACTACGACCGTAGGCGGGGGTTGCGCCCACCATTCTGTGTTGTAGATTCGCTGCATGTCATGCCTCGACCGGAGTCGGATCGGTGGCTGGATCGCGGTTGTCGCGGTCCTGCTGCAAGCGTTTACGCCGCTCGTTTTCCATGCGCGCGCGGCCTCGCTCGGGCTGGTGATGACGGAGGTGTGTACGACCGGCGGCGTCCGATCGGTCGCGGCGGCCAAGTACGACGAGCGGCGATCGCCGGGTTCGCCCGCGGGTTCAGTGGGGCATTGCCTCTATTGCACTGCCGGCTTCGGCAGCTACGGTGCGCCGCCGCGCGTACTTCAACTTGCCGTTTCGGCACTTGGCCAAGACGCTGCCGCAGCAACTGCCGGCGTTAGCGGCACGCGCCCGGCGTGGCGCGCGCCCCCGTCGCGGGGCCCTCCTCTCTCCTGAATCGGCTCGGAACCGCGCCGCCACATCAGTGGCCGGCGTCGATTGCCGTTCTGCGTTCGGGAGATTGCCATGCATGAAGCAGATCGTCACGCGGGCGTGGAGCCTGCGTGTGGTTGCAGAGCGCTTGCTGCGAGTTCATCGAACGCCCCCGGGAGGGCCGTAAGACGCGAAGCGGTCCTGACCATCGATCCGAACAACCCGCTGGTCCGAAGACTGCCCATCGACTGCCTGGCCCTGGCCCTCGCAGCTGCACAGCCGGGTCCGGCCGGAGTGAAGTGCCCGAGAGGCCGCGACGTGCTGGCTGCGGCCTGCATCAGCAGTGCTCTCACCGGGCCCGCTGCAGCCCAACCCGTCGATCCGGTAAGACTGCAGGACGTGGTAGTCACGGCTTCGAGAAGCGACGTTCTGCTCGCCGACATGCCGCTGTACACGACGATCATCCACCGGCAGGACATTGAGCGCTCACCCGCGCAGACGCTCGACCAGCTACTGCGCCAGATTCCGGGCGTCAACCTTGGTGGTGCGCCGTATTTCGTGACCGATCCGACCGGCAACCAGATCCGGATGCGTGGAACGACGAACTCGAAAGTCCTGGTGCTGCTCGATGGCATGCCGGTGCTGGACCCCTTCTACACAACGGTCCAATGGTTCAAGGTCCCGCTGACGTCGATCGAGCGTGTCGAAGTGATCCGCGGAGGCAATTCCAGCCTGTGGGGAAACATGGCGGTCGCCGGAGTCGTCAACATCGTTTCCCGTGTTCCGCGAGACAACGGCGGCGCGGGGAGTGCCACCTACGGGTCCATGAACACCGCCACGGGATCGGCTTCGAAGAATTTCCGCCCCAATGACGCGCTCGGGATCAACGTGTCGGCGGACCTGCTGAAAACCGCGGGATACCAGACGACACCGTCCGAATATCTCAGCAGCTTTCCGGGAAAGGGTGACTCGTCCGCGACGATCTGGAACGCGCGCCTCGGCTTCTACTTCGACCCCACGCCCGACCTGAGCGCCTACATCCGCGGCGGCTACCACCAGCAGGACCAGGATATCGGCGGGTACACCTACGGAACCAACCTGCAGAAGAGCCCGGACATCGCTGCGGGCCTGACCAAGTCTTTCGGCGACTCCGGTCAGCTGTCGATGAACGCATGGATGCAGTACGTTGGGTTCGACAAGAACAACGGCGCCGCGTGCTATCTGCAGTCGGCCACGAATTGCAATACGACCGCGGTGACCGCTCCGCTGGTCCAGTACGCCAACTCGCACGACTGGAACCCGTACCGCGAAGTCGGCGCCTCCGGTGTCTATGCGCTGCGCCTCGGCTCGTGGCTCAGAGGACTGCAACTCGGCGTCGACTACCGCATGCTCTTCGGCCAGGACTATTCAACGACCTACAACCGGCCCACGACGACCGATGGCGCCGCGACAACGATCAACCGCACCAACTTTGGACAAGGCCAGCAGCAGTTCTCCGGAGTGTTTGCGCAGTTCCAGATGCTGCCGCTCGAGAACCTGCAGGTAACGCTTGGGGTGCGCTACGACTACTGGACCAATACCGAAGGCGTCGCCCTGATGACCCGCTACAGCGGGGGAAAACCGGGAGCGACACTTGGAGGCGACGTTCCAGACTCGAACAAGGGGCAGTTCGACCCGGCCCTGGCGGCGCGCTATGCGGTATCTGAGGACATCGACATTCGTGGAGCCGTCTACAAATCGTTCCGCGCCCCCGGTCTCAACAATCTCTACCGTTCCTTCTCTTCCACGACGTCGATCACGATCGCAAATCCATTTCTGTTTCCGGAAACAATGACGGGCGGAGAGATCGGCGGCGATTTTCGGACAGCGAAGATGGAGGTCAACGCGACGGCGTTCATTTATGACATTCAGAACCTCATCGCCTCGTACCGCGTGCTCAACGCAGCAACGGCGCCGCCCCAGGTCATTGCGATCTGCGGTCCAACGCTCGCCAACTGCCCGGCGACCGTGAACTTCAATACAAATGCTCAGGACGGTCGCTCCTACGGTCTCGAACTCGCCGGGCGATACAACTTGACGCCGACAATTTCGGCGGATGCCGCCTATATGTACACGCGCAGCTACTACACGGCAAGCAGCGTGGGAGACCCCCTCGGCAATCAGCTCGGGGCGGTGCCGACCAACCTGTTCACCGCCGGGTTGACCTGGCAGACTGCTCCGGCCTGGCAGAACTTCATCGGACTCAGGTATACGGGCGGCATGTACCTCGACGTCAACCACACGATCCCGCAGGGCGGCTTTGTAGTCGTCAATCTATCCACGTCCTATCGGGTGAACAGCAACATCGAACTGTTCGGCAATATCGTGAACCTGTTCAACGAGAAGTATTCCGACAGCGCCACGACATCGGCATCATCGAAGACGCTCGGCATGCCGTTCGCGTTGAACGTGGGCGTGCGAGGCTGGTTCTGATGGGAGCGGAGCGGCGCTACGGCTCGGTTTGCGGCGTAACGGAGCGCGCGCCCCGGCCCGGATGCCTTGCGTTGATCGTGGCCTGTGCCATGTTCGCGAACGCACCCTCGGCGCACGATGGCGAGCATCACCACGGACAGGGAACGAAGGGCGC
>Ga0335084_10000313_pt1 | contig 39504 bp, 45 predicted proteins | sample Lox_Sample_44_FD_206721 | JGI IMG/M metagenome (GOLD analysis project Ga0335084, IMG submission 206721) | Soil microbial communities from Loxahatchee National Wildlife Refuge, Florida, United States - Lox_Sample_4.4 | ecosystem: Environmental > Terrestrial > Soil > Wetlands | place: USA...
CGATTTGCGTCAGCTCCTCGTGCGAATAGAACTCGAGCCGCGAGACGATGCCGAAGCGGTCGCGCAGCGGATTGGTCAGCATGCCGGCGCGCGTCGTGGCCCCGACCAGCGTGAACGGCGGCAGGTCGAGCTTGATCGAGCGCGCGGCCGGCCCCTCGCCGATCATGATGTCGATCTGGTAGTCCTCGAGCGCCGGGTACAGGATCTCCTCGACCACCGGCGACAGGCGATGGATCTCGTCGATGAACAGCACGTCGCGCGGCTCGAGGTTGGTCAGGATCGCCGCCAGGTCGCCCGGCCGCTCGAGCACCGGCCCCGAGGTCTGCTTGAGGTTGACCCCCAGCTCGCGCGCGATGATGTGCGCAAGCGTGGTCTTGCCCAGGCCCGGCGGGCCGAAGAGCAGGGCGTGGTCGAGCGCTTCGCCCCTCGCCTTGGCCGCCTGGATGAAGATCTCGAGCTGGCCGCGCGCCTTGGCCTGGCCGACGTACTCGGCGAGCGTCGCCGGCCGCAGCGAGCGCTCGATCTGCTGCTCCTGCGGCGAGTCAGGCTTGGCGGAGATGAGCCGGTCGGGCTCGACGCTCATGCCGGCATTGTCTCAGAAGCGCCGCAATCAGAAGCCCAGTTGCACGCCGAGCGAGATCAAATCGATCTTGATGTCGGACGAGCGCTCGTATTCCAGGCGCGCGGCCCAGCGCCGGGAGAGCTGCCAGAGCCCGCCGATGCCGGTGTGGATCTCGGTCTCGTCGCGCGAGGCGAGCCCGGCGCCGTTCAGCGTCGAGCGGGTCTGCGTCTGCAGGCCGCCGAGGCGGCCGAAGATCCAGAGATCCTCCGTGACCGGCAGCAGGCCGACGGCGGAGAGCCCCGCCGCCTTCGTCGTCATCGTGCCCTCCGCCTGTGCGCCCGACACCGTGCCGGTCGTGCGCGCCTTGCCGAAGTCGAAGTAGCTCAGCTCGAGGGCGAGGTTGCGGTGCAAGCGCCAGCCGGCGAAGAGCTTGCCGCCGGTGGCCTCGCGCGTCTGGCAATCGAAGGCGCCGGAAGCGCCGACGATCGAGTCGAAGTCTCGGCAGATCTCGCGATAGGACGACTGGCCCGCGGCTGCGCCGACGTAGAAGCCGGTGTCCTGCGCCCGCGCGAGCGGCGCGGCGAGAAGCGACGAAAGCAGAAGGACGCGCAGGAGGTTTCTTGTCGTTTTCATCGCGCGAAGAATACGCCAAAAAACAAAGGGGCGGCCGCGGCCGCCCCTTGCGCCCGACCGCGAACCTAGCGGAAGCGGTAGACGACGCCGATGCTGTACACGTCGGCGTCGGACTTGCCGCCGACGCTGTCGCCGCCCACATTGCCGTAGCGCTGCCATTCCGCGCGCAGGCCCAGGTTGCGGTTGAAGTCGTACCCCGCGCCGACGCCGTAGGTGGCGTTGTTGGAGTTCTGCGATGCGCTCCCCAACAGGTCGCCGCTCAGCTTCGAATCGGCCCAATACCAGCCGAGCTTGCCGTACAGCGAGAACTTCTCGGCGAGCGGAATGGTCCCCACCGCCATCACGTCCCAGGCCGTGTTCTTCACCTCGGCGTTGAGCCCGCCGGCGCTGGCCGTCACCTTGCCGAGGTCGGCGTAGCCGAGCTCGGCGGCGAAGTGCTGGTTGAAGTCATAGCCGCCGAACACGCGAAAGCCGGTGTCCTTGTCGTCGCAGCTCGCGCCGGCGACGCCGCTGGTGTTGCAGTCGGTCTTGGACTGGCCGATCGAGCCTCCCGCGTACCAGCCCGCGTCGGGCCCGCCCATCTTGAACGCCTGCGCCGCGGCGAGCGGGGAAAGCGAGACGCTCGACCCGGCGAGCGCGATTGCAGCTACGGTGCTTTTCTTCATTGCGACTTCTCCTTCAGTGTTGCCCCTTTCTCCCTTCGCCGCGAAGCCTAGGAGAGTCGCCGATGAAGATTGTGAAGAACCGCGTAAGTTCGGCGCCGCTTAAGCCGCGCGCAAGATTCGCGTTGCGGGCGTGCTACGCAATCATTCGCGCTCCCCTCGCCGCGCTTGCGCGCGGCTGACTGCGCAAAAACAAAAGGGCGGCCGAAGCCGCCCTTCTTGCTGCTGCCTGAAACGACTGCTTTAGCGGAAGCGGTAGACCACGCCGATGCTGTACACGTCGACATCGCCATCGCCACCGACTTCGTCGGCGCCGACGCCCGAGTAGCGCTGCCACTCGCCGCGGATACCGAGGTTCTTGCTGAAGTCGTAGCCGACGCCGATGACGTAGGTCAGATCGGTGTTGGTCTTCGAGGTTTCTCCGGAGCCGGTCAGACCGAAGGCGCTCACGGTACCGGACAGCTTCGTATCGGCGGAGTAGAAGCCGATCTTGCCGTAAGCGTTGAACTTCTCCGCGAACGGCAGCACGCCGACAGCCATCACGTCCCACGCTGTCGACTTGCGGTCGGCGGTCACTGACGCGCCGGAAACGGTGCCGGAGGCGGTCAGCTTGCCAAGATCCGCATAGCCGAGCTCGGCGCCCCAGTTCTTGGTGAACATATAGCCGCCGAAGACGCGGAAGGCGGTATCGGAGTCATCGCAACTCGCGCCGGCGCAATCGACGTCAAACTTCGACTGTCCGACCGAACCGCCGATGTACCAGTGCGATTCCGGACCGGTCATGGCCTTCGTCATGCTGTCCATCGTGCTCTGCGCCATGCCGAGGGTCGGCAGGGCGAGCGTCGCCGCACCGATCAGACCGAGAGCAGCTCCCTTGAGCTTCTGCATATACAAACTCCTTTCGTATTCGTGTTTCGCCAAAAATGGCGGCCAAAGAGTACGGCGAGAAATGCTTCAGTTTTGTGCACAAATTCCGATTCGAGCGCGAATCTGCCCCGCCGGAGGGCATTTTGTTGCCCGGATGCAACGGGATTGGACGACCGGCCTTATGGCAACGCTGACTATTTGGCCAGGTTCTTGAGCGCGGCGCGGATGCCGTCCGCGACCGCGATGCCGGCGGGCAGGCCCTTCACGGCGGCGAGCGCTTCCTTTTCGCTATAGCCGAGGCCGAGCAGGGCGTTGAGGATGTCGCTCGAGCCGACGGCTCCGGTGGCTCCGGGCTTGGCCTCGGCGAGCTTGCCTTTCAGCTCGAGCAAGAGCCGCTCGGCGGTCTTCTTGCCGATGCCGGGGATCTTGGTGAGCGTCTGCGCGTCCTGCAGGGCGACCGCCTGCGCGAGCTCGCCGACCGAAAGCCCCGACAGCACGGCGAGTGCGGTGCGCGGGCCGACGCCCGAGATCTTGATCAGCTGCCGGAAGGTGGCGCGCTCCTCCGGCGTGCCGAAGCCGTACAGCGTGTGCGAATCTTCCTTGATGGACAAGTGAGTAAAGAGCGTCACTGCTTCGCCGGCCGCCGGCAGGCCGTAGAAGGTGCTCATCGGCACGTCGACTTCATAGGAGACGCCGCCGACGTCGACCAGCACCTGCGGCGGATGCTTGCTCGCGAGGCGCCCCGTCAGCTTGCCGATCAAGCGAGGCGCCCTCTCTTCATGCGCAGGCCGCGCAGGGCGTAGGCGCCGAGCCGGCCGCCGTGCGCGTGGCAGATGGCGCAGGCGAGCGCGTCGGCGGCGTCGGGCTGCGGATCGCCCGCCAGCGCGAGCAGGCGTTTCACCATGTGCTGCACCTGTTCTTTTTTGGCGTGGCCGTTGCCGACCACCGATTGCTTCACCTGCAGCGCAGTGTACTCGGCGACCGGCAGCCCGGCGAGCACCGCGGCGCAGATCGCGGTGCCGCGCGCCTGGCCGAGCGCGAGCGTCGACTGCGGGTTGACGTTGACGAATACCTTCTCGAGCGCGACCTCGCCCGGCGCGTGCTCGGCGATGACTTCCTTGAGGCCCTCCAGGATCGTCTTCAGCCGCGAGGAGAGATCGCCTCGGCCGGAGCGCACGCAGCCGCTCGCCAGGTACCGCAGCCGCCCGCCATTCTTCTCGATCACCCCGAATCCCGTGACGCGCAATCCGGGATCGATGCCGAGGATCTTCAGTCGATCACCGCCGTGGTGTAGACGCTCTGCACGTCGTCGAGGCCCTCGAGCGCGTCGAGCAGGCTGCGCATGCGCGCCGCGTCGCCGCCGGCGAGCGCGTTCTCGTTGGTCGGCTTCATGGTGACCTCGGCGAGCTCGGGCTTGAAGCCGGCCTTCTCGAGCGCGGCCTTCACCGCGTGGAAGTCGTTCGGCGCGCTCAGCACCTCGACCGAGCCGTCGTCGTTCGCCACCACGTCCTCGGCGCCGGCGTCGAGCGCCGCCTCCATCAGCTTCTCCTCGCTGGTGCCGGGCGCGAAGACGAACTGGCCGACGTGCTTGAAGAGGAAGGCCACTGAGCCGTCGGAGCCGAGGTTGCCGCCGTTCTTGGTGAAGGCGTGGCGCACCTCGGCGACGGTGCGCGTACGGTTGTCGGTGAGGCAGTCGAGCAGGACCGCGGCGCCGCCGGGGCCGTAGCCCTCATAGCGCACCTCGTCGTAGGACACGCCCTCCAGCTCGCCCGTGCCGCGCTGGATCGCGCGCGTCACGCTGTCCTTGGTCATGTTCGCTTCGCGCGCCTTCTCGAGCGACAGGCGCAGGCGCGGGTTGCTGTCGGGGTCGCCGCCGCCGGCGCGCGCGGCCACCGTGATTTCCCGGATCAGCCGCGTGAACACCTTGCCCTTCTTCGCATCCGCCGCGGCCTTGCGGTGCTTGATGTTCGCCCATTTGCTGTGACCCGCCATAGTATGATTTTACCGTTGAGTTCCTATTCCTACCGCACTTGGGGCATCGTGTTCGCCCTCTGCGGCGTCCTCAGCTTCTCGTTCAGGCCGATCCTGATCAAGCTGTCGTATGCGGCCTCTCCGGTCAGCCCGAACACCCTGCTCTTCCTGCGCATGGCGCTGTCGCTACCCTTCTTCCTGGTGATCGCGTGGTGGCTGCGCAACCAGCAGCCGGCGCTGACACGCCGGGACTGGGCCGCGGTCGCCGGGCTGGGCTTCCTCGGCTACTACGCCGCGAGCTTCCTCGACTTCCTGGGGCTGCAATACGTCGGCGCGGGCGTCGGCCGGCTGATCCTGTTCCTCTACCCGACGATGGTGCTGACGCTGGCGTTCCTGTTCCTCAAGAAGACGCCGACGCGCCGCGAGATCGTCTCGCTGGTGATGAGCTACGCCGGCATCGCGCTGGTCGTCTCCGACCAGATCGGCACCAGCGGCGAGGGCAGGCTGGTCCTGCTCGGCGTTCTGCTCGTCTTCGCCTCCGCGCTTTGCTACGCGGCCTACCTGGTGGCGAGCAGCCAGGTGGTCAAGCGCGTCGGCTCCATGCGCTTCACCGCCTACAGCATGGCGGTCGCGACCGTGCCCGCGTTCGTGCAGTTCTTCGCGCTCGAGCCGGCTGGCGCGCTCGACCTGCCGGCCAACGTCTGGGTCTACGCGATCATCCTCGCCACGGTGAGCACGGTGCTGCCGCTCTTCCTCCAGGCCGAGGCGCTGCGGCGCATCGGCGCAACCGAGTTCGCGCTGGTCGGCGCGGTCAGCCCGGTGAGCGTGGCGGTGATGAGCGCGCTCGGCCTGGGCGAGCCCTTCGGCCCGCGGCAAATGGCCGGCGCGGCGCTCGTCATCGGCGGCGTCCTCCTCGTTTCCCTCAAGAAAGGCTGAACATGGATCTCGGCATACGCGGCAAGACCGCGCTCGTTTGCGCGGCGTCGAAAGGACTCGGCAAGGGCTGCGCCGCTTCGCTCGCTCGTGAAGGGGTGAATCTGGTGATAACTGCAAGGGGAAAGGAAGCGCTGCAGGCGACCGCCGCCGAGCTGGAAAAAAAATATTCCATAAAAATCGTTGCCGTTCCCGGAGACATCACTACCCCCGAAGGCCGCGCCGCCGCGCTCGAGGCCTGCCCCTCGCCCGACATCCTGGTGAACAACGCCGGCGGCCCGCCGCCGGGGGATTTCCGCAGCTGGTCGCGCGAGGACTGGATCAAGGCGCTCGACGCCAACATGCTCGCGCCGATCGAGCTGATCAAGGCGACGGTCGACGGCATGATCGCGCGCCGCTTCGGCCGCATCGTCAACATCACCTCCGGCGCGGTGAAGAACCCGATCCCGGAGCTCGGCCTGTCCAACGGCGCGCGCACCGGCCTCACCGGCTTCGTCGCCGGCCTGTCGCGCCAGACCGTGCGCCACAACGTGACGATCAACGCCCTCCTGCCCGGGCCGTTCGACACCGACCGCCTGCGCTCGAATCTGGACTTCAACGCGAAAAAGCTCGGCAAGACGCCGGGCGAGCTGGCGCAGACGCGCATGCAGGCGAACCCGGCCGGGCGCTTCGGCACCATCGAGGAGTTCGGCGACGCCTGCGCCTACCTTTGCAGCGTCCAGGCGGGATACATTACCGGGCAGAACTTCCTGCTCGACGGCGGAGCGTACCCGGGGACCTTCTAGGTGGATGTGAGACGCATCGCAGGCGCCCTCGGCGCCGAGATTCTCGGCGTCGATCTGTCGCGCGCGATTCCCGCCGAAGAGATCCGTGCCGCCTTCCTCGAGCACCAGGTCGTTTTCTTCCGCGATCAGAATCTAGACCCGGCGCAGTTCATGGCCTTCGCGCGGACGATGGGCCGGCCGATCGAGTATCCGTTCGTCAAAGGCATTGCCGGCTTTCCCGAGGTGATCGAGGTGAAGAAGCTCGAGCACGAGCGCCAGAACTTCGGCGGCGTCTGGCACTCCGACACGGCGTACCTCGACGAGCCGCCGATGGGCTCGATGCTGCTCGCGCGCGAGATCCCGCCCTACGGCGGCGACACCGAGTTCGCCAGCCAGTACCTCGCCTACGAGGCGCTTTCCGCCGGGATGAAGCAGCTCCTGTCCGGGCTGAAGGCGGTCAACTCCTCAGCGAAGGCCGATGTGACGCGCACGCGCGAGGACATGGTGAAAGAACAGACGCGCCGGTACGAAGCCGAGCATCCGGTCGTGCGCACGCATCCGGAGACGGGTCGCAAGGCGCTCTACGTGAATTTCGGCCATACCGTGCGCTTCGCCGGCATGACCGCGGAGGAAAGCGCGCCGCTGCTCGAGTTCCTGTTCCGCCACCAGGTGAAGCCTGAATTCACCTGCCGCTTCCAGTGGCGCGCCGGCTCGCTCGCTTTCTGGGACAACCGCTGCGCGCAGCACAACCCGGTCAACGACTATCACGGCCACCGGCGGGTGATGCATCGCATCACGCTCGCCGGGGACCGCCCCAGATAGAGATCTAGGCCTTCAGAGTCGCGCTGACGCGCGCCGGAGACATCGGCAGCTGGCGCAGGCGCTTGCCGGTCAGCTTGAACACCGCGTTGCCGATCGCCGGCGCCACCGTCGGCACGCCGAGCTCGCCCAGGCCGGTCGGCGGGTTGTCGGTGACGATGACCTGGGTGTGGATCTGCGGCACGTCGCTCATGCGCAGCACCTGGTACTGGTGGAAGTTGGTCTGCTGCACGGCGCCGTCCTTGAACGTCAGCTCTTCGTGCAGCGCCGAGCTCAAGCCGTAGACCACCGCGCTCTCGAGCTGCGCGTGCGCGTTCTGCGGCTGCACCACCAGGCCGGCGTCGCCCGCGATCCAGTAATCGTGGACGCGGATCTTGCCGTTCTTCTCGAGCGAGACCTCGGCGATGCCGGCGCTGTACGAGTCATGGTAGTCGGAGAAGGCGATGCCGAGCGCGCGGCCCTTCGGCCGCGGCTTGTCCCACTGCGCCATCTCCGCGACCGCACGGATCACCGCGTTCGCGCGCGGATCGCCCCTGGTCAGCTCCAGGCGCAGCGCGAGCGGATCCTTGCCGCTCGCATGCGCGATCTCGTCGAGGAAGGACTCGGCGGCGAACTTGTTGTAGCCCGCGCCGATGCCGCGCCAGGCGTGCACGCGCACGCCGCGCTCCTCGCGCACCGCGTCGCACAGGACGTTCGGCATGCCGTAGATCTGCTGCTCGAGGCCGCGCCAGCCGATGATGTCCTTGCCGCCGGTCGCCTTGAAGCGCGGCGGCGCGGCGACGGCGTCGACGTTCTCGGCCACCAGGCGGTGGTTCCAGGCGACGACGTTGCCGCTGCCGTCGAATCCGGCCTTCAGGAAATGGTAGGTCATCGGCCGCGGCCGCGCCGCGGCGAGATCGTCCTCGCGCGTCAGCAGCAGCTTGACCGGCTCCTTGGTGATGTTGGCGAGCACCACCGCCTGCGCCACCGCGTCGGGCCAGATGCGCCGGCCGTAGCCGCCGCCGAGCAGGTGCTGGTTGACCTTGATCTTGTCGGGCGTGGTCTTCAGGACGCTGGAGGCGACGAACGCGGCGAGCGCCGTCGACTGCGTGCCGGTCCAGATCTCGGCCGACTGGCCGTCGGGCGCCACGCGTGCCACGCAGTTCATCGGCTCCATCTGCGCGTGGTAACAGTGCACCGACGAGTATTCGGCCTCGAGCTTCTTCGTCGCTCCGGCGAGCGCCTTGGGCGCGTCGCCCTTCTCGAACCAGGTCATCGCCTTGGCGTTCGCATCGCGGCCGTGGCTCGCGTATTCCTTCAGCGCGCGCTCGGAGTCGAAGCCGCCCATCGGGCCGCTCGCCGTATCCCATTTCACCTTCAGCGCGTTGCGGCCCTTGCGCGTGGCGTGCACCGTCTCGCCCAGCACCGCGATGCCGAAGGGCAGCGTCAGCACTTTCTTCACCCCGGGGACCTTCATCGCCTCGGCGCTGTCGACGCTCGCCGGCTTGGCGCCGTCGAAGGGCGCCTCCAGCACCGAGGCGTACAGCATGCCGGGCAGGCGCACATCGATGCCGTACTTCGCCGAGCCGTCGGTCTTCGACGGCACGTCGACGCGCGCGATGTCCTTGCGGCCGATCAGGCGGAACTGCGAGGGCTTCTTGAGGTCCGCTTCGGTGATCTGCGGCGGCTGCTCCGGTACCGCGGCGAACTTCACCACCTCGCCGTACGAAATGCGCCGACCGGACGCGGCGTGTACCACCGTGCTCGGCTCGGTCGTCAGCTCGCTCACCGGCACGTTCCATTGCCTGGCGACGTTGTCGAGCAGCACCCGGCGCGCCTGCGCGCCGCCCATGCGCATCGACATCCAGTAGCCGGGCGTCGAGACGCTCGCCGCGGTCAGCATCGCGCCATGGAACAGCGGATGGTAGTTGCCGTAGATCTTCGGGATCGGCGGCGCGTACTGCGTGGTCACCTTCGACCAGTCGGCGTCGAGCTCCTCGGCCAGGATCAGCGACAGCGAGGTAAGCGAGCCCTGCCCCATCTCCGCGGCCGGCATCATCACCGTGACGGTGCCGTCGGCGCCGAGGCTGACCCAGGCGTTGAACTTGGTCGCGCCCTCCTGCGCCAGCGCCTGGGTGGCGCGGCCGGCGAAGGTGAAGGAGAACGTGAGCGCGCCGGCGCTCTTCAGGAAGCCGCGGCGGCTGATTTGCGTGTCGAGCAGCATGGCCTAGCCCTCCTTCGCGGCGCGCTGGATCGCGGCCACGATGCGGTTATAGGTTCCGCAGCGGCAGATGTTGCCGTCCATGTGCTTGACGATCTGCTCGCGCGTCGGCCGCTTGTTCTTCGCGATCAGCGCCGCCGCCTGCATGATCTGGCCCGACTGGCAGTAGCCGCACTGCGGCACCTGCTCGGCGATCCACGCCTTCTGCAGCGGATGGTCGCCGGCGGGCGAGAGGCCCTCGATGGTCGTCACTTTCTTGCCCGCGACCGCCGACACCGGCGTCACGCACGAGCGCACCGGGTTGCCGTTGACGTGCACGGTGCAGGCGCCGCACTGCGCTGCGCCGCAGCCGAATTTCGTGCCGGTCAGCCCGAGCTCCTCGCGCACTACCCAGAGCAGCGGCGTGTCGGCCGGCTGCTCGGAATACGCTTCCTTGCCGTTGACGGTGAATTTGACCATTTGCGGTTTTCCTCCTGGGGAAGAGAGATCGTATTCCGGCGCTAGGCGGAAGTCATATTGCGCCGCGCAAAAATGCGCCGCGCGACGGGCACGGACAGGACAACGAGAGTGAGCACGCCGAGGCTGCCGGCGATCGGGCGCTCGAAGAACGCGAAAAAGCGCCCGTCGGCCTTGATCATGGAGCTGATGAAGTTCTCCTCGAGCATCGCGCCAAGCACCATGCCGAGGATCGCCGGGGCCACCGGAAAGCCGTTTTCCTCCATGACGTAGCCGACGAGGCCGAAGACGAGCATCAGCAGCACGCCGAACGCGGAGTTGTTGATGGCGAACGCGCCGACGATGCAGAACAGCAGGATGATGGGCAGCAGCAGCTCGCGCGGCGCGCGCAGCATCTGCTTGGCGCCCTTGATCGCGGCGACGCCCAGCGGAACCATCAGCAGGTTGGCGAGGATGAAGACGATGAAGATGGCGTAGAGCGCCACCGCGTTGTGCATGAAGATGGTCGGGCCGGGGTTGAGGCCCTTGATGTAGAGCACGCCGATGACGATGGCGGTGATCGAGTCGCCGGGGATGCCGAACACCAGCGCCGGGATCCAGGCGCCGGCGAGCGCGCTGTTGTTCGAGGCGCCCGCCTCGATGATGCCCTCGACGTGGCCGGTGCCGTATTTTTCCGGCTCCTTCGAGAAGCGCTTCGATACCGCATAGGACATCCATGCCGCGATGTCGGCGCCGGCGCCGGGCAGCGCGCCGATGGCGGTGCCGAGCGCGCTGCCGCGCAGCGTCTGCCAGGGGTATTTCTTCGTCAGCCCCCACATGCCGCGAAAGACGTTGCCGATCTGCGCCTGCGCCATCTGCCACGGCTTGTCGATGGCGGCGACGCCGCGGATGATCTCCGACACCGCGAACATGCCGATCATGATCGGAATCAGCGTGAGGCCGCCGGCGAGCTCCGCGTTGCCGAAAGTGAAGCGCGGGTAGCCGGCCGGGTTGTCGAGGCCGACCGCCGAGACGAGCAGCCCGAGGAGCAGCGACACCACGCCCTTCAGCGGATTGCCGAGCGCGAGGAACACCGCGCTGGAGAGGCCGAGGATCACCAGCCAGAAGTACTCGAACGACGAGAATTTCAGCGCCACCTCGGCGAGCGCGGGCGCCGCCGCGATCAGCACCGCGGTGCCGAAGAGGCCGCCGATCACCGAGAACACCAGCCCGGCGCCGAGGGCGACCTCGCCCTGGCCTTTCTTGGTCATGGCGTACGCCTCGTCGGTATAGGCGGCGGAGGCCGGCGTGCCGGGCATGCGCAGGAAGCAGCTCGGGATGTCGCCGGCGAAGATCGCCATCGCGGTCGCGGTGACGATCGAGGCGATCGCCGGCACCGGCGGCATGAAGAACGTCACCGGCACGAGGAGCGCCGTCGCCATGGTGGCGGTGAGCCCGGGAATCGCGCCGACGAAGAGCCCGAACGCCGCCGAGGACAGGATCACGCCGAGCACGTATGGCTCGAACACCAGCTTCAGCGCTTCAAAAAGCATAGCGCTCGAGCACACCCCAGGGCAGCGGAATGCGCAGCAGCTTGTAGAAGGAGAGGTGGATCACCACCGTCGCGATCGCCGCGACCGGCAGCGTGACGCGCCACGAGGCGCCGAGCAGCCGCATCCACAGCACCAGCAGCGGCAGCGCGGTGAGGTAGAAGCCGAGCGTGTCGGCCGCGAAATAGTAGAACAGCAGCCCGCCGACCACCGCCGTCACGCCGGCGAGCGGCCGCCGCTCGGACAGCCACGGCGGCGCTTCGATCCAGGTTTTCCCCTTCGCCGAAAAAACCAGGCCCGCGCCGCAAACGATCAGGCCGACCGCGACCAGCCCGGGAAACCAGGCCGGGCCGAATTTCTGGCCCGGCATGGCCGGATAGCCCTGGATCTGCCAGAGCACGACGCCGCCCAGCGCCGCGAGCGCGGCGCCGGTCAATGCATCGTGGAATCTTATTTGGCTAACCCGACGGCTTTGAGCGCCGAGCCGAGGCTCGCGTCGGAGGCGGCCATGAATTTCGCCGCGCCGTCCGCGTCGGCCCACACCACGCCGAAGCCGCGGCTCGCCATGAATTCCTTGTACTCCTTCGAGTCGTAGACCTTCTTCAGCGCGACGCCGAGCGCCTTCTGCACGTCCGCAGGGATGCCCTTCGGCGCGGCGATGACGCGCCAGGCGGCGATCGCCCAGTCGGTGCCGAGCTCCTTCTTCAGCGTCGGCACGTTCGGGTAGATCGCTGGCGGGTTCGCGTCCATGATGGCGAGCGCGCGCGCCTTGCCGGCGTCGATCATCGGCCGCGCCTCCGGAATCGAGCACGGCACCACGTCGACGCCGCCGGCGATCATGTCCTGCATGCCCGGCGCGGCGCCGTTCGACGGCACCCAGGGCAGCGCGCCCGGGTCGATGCCCTGCTCCTTCAGCAGCCCGGCGATGGCGAGATGCCAGATGCCGCCCTGTCCGGTGCCCGACGCCTTCATCTTGCCGGGATTCGCCTTGATCGCCGCCAGCAGATCCTTCACGGACTTGTACGGCGAGTCGCTGCGCACGTTGATCGCGGCGGGATCGGCGTTCACCAGACCGATCGGCGTGTAGTCCTTGTAGGTGAGAGCGGTGAGACCGACGTGATGCATCATCGTGATTTCCACCGTGATCAGGCCGATGGTGTAGCCGTCGGGCGTCGCCTTGGCGATGGCGTCGTGGCCGACGACGCCCGAGCCGCCGGTGCGGTTCACCACGTTGACCGGCTGCTTCAGGTCCTTCTCGAGGAGGCTGCCGATAATGCGCGCCGTGGCGTCTGTGCCGCCGCCGGCGCCCCAAGGCACGATGAGCTGGATCGGGCGCTGCGGATACTGCGCGTGGGCTGTCGTCGCTACAGCGACAAGCAACGCGGCGAGAAGCTTGTTCATGACCCCTCCTCCCAAGTTGTCAGACAACCATTCTAACCACGGCACCGGGAGTAAGATTTCTTTTTTGGAGATCTCCACATGAACGCCCCAACCCAGCCCGGTTTCCTGTCGCTGAAGGACGCGAAGCTGTTCCGCGAGCAGTGCTATATCGACGGCCAGTGGGTCGGCGGCCAGAAGACGCTGCAGGTGATCAATCCGGCGACCGGATCGGCGCTGGGCACGGTCCCAGACCTCGGCGCGGCCGAGACGCGCAAGGCGATCGAGGCGGCAGAGCGCGCGCTGCCCGCGTGGCGCGCAAAGACCGGCAAGGAGCGCGCGGCGATCCTGCGCAAGTGGTTCGAGCTGATGATGGCGGCGCAGGAGGACCTCGGCCAGATCCTCACCGCCGAGCAGGGCAAGCCGCTCGCCGAGGCGAAGGGCGAGATCGCCTACGGCGCCTCGTTCATCGAGTGGTTCGCCGAGGAGGGCAAGCGCGTGTACGGCGACACGATTCCATCGCCGTGGGCCGACAAGCGGATCGTCGTGCTGAAGCAGCCGATCGGCGTGTGCGCGCTGATCACGCCGTGGAACTTTCCGAACGCGATGATCACGCGCAAGGCCGGGCCCGCGCTCGCCTCGGGCTGCACGGTGGTGATCAAGCCGGCGAGCCAGACGCCCTACTCGGCGCTCGCGATGGCGGAGCTCGGCGAGCGCGCCGGCATTCCGAAGGGCGTGCTGAACGTCCTCACCGGCGGCTCGAAGGCGATCGGCGGCGAGCTGTGCGCCAACCCGGCGGTCAGGAAGCTGTCCTTCACCGGCTCCACCGCGACCGGCAGCCTGCTGATGAAGCAGTGCGCCGACACGCTGAAGAAGCTCTCGCTCGAGCTCGGCGGCAACGCGCCGTTCATCGTCTTCGACGATGCCGACCTCGACGCGGCGGTGGAAGGCGCCATCGCCTCGAAATACCGCAACGCCGGCCAGACCTGCGTGTGCGCCAACCGCCTCTACGTGCAGGACGGCGTCTATGACGCCTTCTCGCGCAAGCTGGCTGAAAAAGTGAAAGCCCTGAAAGTCGGCCCGGGTACCGAGGCCGGCGTGGTGATCGGCCCGCTCATCAACAAGGACGGTCTCGAGAAAGTCGAGCAGCACGTATCCGATGCGCTCACCAAGGGAGCGAAGGTGCTGGTCGGCGGCAAGGCGCTCGGCGGGCTGTTCTATCAGCCGACCGTGCTGACCGACGTCCCGCCCGAGGCCCTCGTGTCGCGCGAGGAAACGTTCGGCCCGGTGGCGCCGCTCATCCGCTTCAAGGGCGAGGACGACGCCGTGCGCCTCGCCAACGACACCGAGTTCGGCCTCGCCGGCTACTTCTACAGCCGCGACGTCGGCCGCATCTGGCGCGTCGCCGAGCGCATGGAAGTCGGCATGGTCGGCGTCAACGCCGGCATCATCTCCACCGAGGTCGCGCCGTTCGGCGGCGTGAAGTCCTCCGGTCTCGGCCGCGAGGGCTCGAAGTACGGCATCGAGGAATACCTCGAGGTGAAGTACGTGCTGATCGGCGGCGTGCAGTGACCGGCGAGGAGTTCAAGGACGATTTCCGCAAGGCGCTGCCGAAGGAGATCGTTCTTGAGCTCACGCGCCGCTCGGCCTGGCGCGCGACGCTCGCCGTCCTTTCCGATTTCGCAGTTATTGCAGTTGCCCTGGCCGCCGCACTTGCCTATTGGCCCAACCCGCTTGTCATCCTCGCTTCCGTCGTCGTCATCGGCACGCGCCAGCACGCCCTTTTCGTCGTCGCACATGACGCCGCGCATTACCTGCTGTACGAGAACCGCAGAACGAACGATCTGGTCGGGCGCGCCTGCGCGACGGTGCAGGGCCTGTCGATGTGCACCTATCGGGTCATCCATCGCCTGCATCACAACAACCTCTACGGCGAGCTCGATCCGGATACCGCGCTGCACGGCGGCTATCCGCGCGGGCGCGCCTACTTGATCAAGAAGCTGCTGAAGGATCTCGCAGGCCTGACTGCGTGGAAGACATATGCGTACTTTCTCGGCGGCGCGCCGGCGCTCAACACCGCGACCAATGTGGCCCTCCGGCCGCTCGACGATACATCGGCGAAGCTGAAGCAAGAAGCTCGCGGCGACCGGAATACCGTCATCGCGTTCCATCTGGCGCTGCTCGCGCTGTTCGCGTGGAGCGGCTACCTGGTCCAGTACCTGGTGCTATGGGTGTTGCCGCTGGTGACGGTGGTGCAGGCGATCCTCAGGCTGCGCGCGATTGCCGAGCACGGCGCGACCACGGATTTCTCTTCGCCGCTCTCCGCAGCGCGCACGAACGTGTGTCCGGCGTGGCTGGAGTGGCTGATCTTCCCGCACCACGTCAACTACCACATCGAGCACCACCTCTACGCCTCGGTACCGCACTACAACCTGCCGCGGCTGCACGCCGAGCTGGCGGCGCGCGGCGTGCTCGACAACGCCGAGGTCGTCGCTTTCCGCGCCACGCTCGGCAAGATCTTTGCCGAGCGCGCTACTTCTTCATAGCTTCAGCCGCATCGGTTTCATCGGCGAGTCGACGAATCCAAGCTTGCGGTAGAGCGCCTGCGCCCGCTTGTTTTGCTGATCGGTGAGCAGCGTGAGCCTGAGCACGCCCTGCTTCTTCGCCTCCGCGATGACGTGGCGCAGCAGCGCGCCGCCGACGCCCTTGCCGCGATAGCCGGGCAGCACCACCAGGTCCTCGAAGCTCGCCGCGAGCCCGCCTTCCGCCGTGCTGATCGAATAAAGCAAGCTTGCCATGGCGACGACTTTGGCGCCGTCGCGCGCAACATGAATCTCGCCTACCGAATCGTCCGACAAAATCTTCTCCAGCGCGCGGGTCTGCTTCGTGTCGTCGGGGACGAACTCGGCCTCCTGCGAGAACAGCACGCCGAGCAGCGCGACGAGCTGCGGCAGGTCTGCCCGCGTCGCGAGACCGAACTCGAGGCTCACACGTTGAAGCGGAAGTGGATGACGTCGCCGTCGCGCACGGCGTAGTCCTTGCCCTCCAGGCGCAGCTTGCCGGCCTCCTTGGCGCCCTGCTCGCCCTTGTGCGCGACGAAGTCTTCGTAGGAGGCGACCTCGGCGCGGATGAAGCCGCGCTCGAAGTCGGTATGGATCACGCCGGCGGCCTGCGGCGCCGTCGCGCCGGCGCGCACGGTCCAGGCGCGCACCTCCTTGGGGCCGGCGGTGAAGTAGGTCTGCAGGCCGAGCAGCGCGTACGCGGCGCGGATCACGCGGTTCAGCCCCGGCTCCTTCATGCCCATGTCGTCGAGGAAGACCTTTTTGTCCTCGTCGGACATGTCGGCGATCTGCGATTCGATCGCCGCACTGATCTCGACGACCGGCGCCTTCTCCTTCGCCGCATAGGCCTTGACCCGGTCCAGAAGGTCCTTCGATCCCTTTTCCGCCACGTTGGCCACGTACATCGTGGGCTTCATCGTCAAGAGGAACAGCGGCCGCAGGACCGCATGTTCTTCCTTGGATAGATCCGTGCTGCGCGCCGGGCGCCCCGCGTCGAGGACCTTTTGCACCTTGCCGAGCGCCGCCACCAGGCGCACGGCATCCTTCTCGCCGGTCGTCTGCGCCACCTTGGCGAACTTGGAGATCTGCTTCTCGACCGCATCGAGGTCGGCCAGCGCGAGCTCGGTGTTGATGGTCTCGATGTCGGCGACGGGGTCGACCTTGCCGGCGACGTGCACCACGTTCGGGTCCTCGAAGCAGCGCACCACGTGCGCGATGGCGTCGGTCTCGCGGATGTTGGCGAGGAACTTGTTGCCGAGGCCTTCGCCCTTCGAGGCGCCCGCTACCAGCCCGGCGATGTCGACGAACTCGACGATCGCCGGCACCACCTTCTGCGGCTTCTCGATGCCCGCGATCACGCCGAGGCGCGGATCGGGCACCTCGACGATGCCGACGTTCGGCTCGATGGTGCAGAACGGATAGTTCTCGGCGGCGATGCCGGCCTTGGTGAGCGCGTTGAAGAGCGTGGACTTGCCGACGTTCGGCAAGCCGACGATGCCGCACTTCATTTCTTACCGAACAAGGATTTCAGGAATCCTTTTTCTTCTTTGGGCGCTTCCTTGGGCTTTTCCGCTTCCTTCTTCGGTTGCGGCTTGGCCGGTTCCTTGACCGGAGGCGCTTTCTTCTCGGGCTCCTTCTTCGGCGCCGGCACCGGCTTGTCCTGGCTGTGGAGTTTTTGCATGGCTCCCGGCAGGTCGCCGGTGATCATCTGCGGCAGCAGCGCGAGCGAGTTGTCGATGGCGGCGTCGATCGCCTGCTTCTCCTCGAGCGAGGGCTTGTGCAGCACGTAGTCGGCCATCTCCGCGGCCGACTGCGGCCGGCCGACGCCCAGGCGAAGCCGCCAGTAATCGTGGCTGCCGATACGCTGCGAGATGTCCTTCAGCCCGTTGTGGCCGGCGATGCCGCCGCCCTGCTTGATGCGCGCGGTGCCGGGCGCGAAGTCGAGCTCGTCATGAACGACGAGGATCTCCTCCGGCTTGATCTTGAAGAACCCCGCGAGCATCTGCACCGCGCGGCCGCTCGCGTTCATGAAGCTTTGCGGCAGCAAAAGCCAGGCGCCGTTGTCGGGCAGCCGCCCGACCAGCGCCTGGTACTTCGGGTCCTTGCGCAGCGCGACGCCCTTCGACGCGGCGAAGCGCTCGACGAGCCAGAACCCGGCGTTGTGCCGGGTGCGCTCGTACTCCTTCCCCGGATTGCCCAGGCCGACGACGAGGCGGATCGCCGGCACTTACTTCTTGTCTTTCTTTTCGCCCTTGTCCGCCGCGGGCTTGGCGGCGGCCTTGTCGCCGCCCGCCGCCTTGTCGCCGGCCTTGGCGCCGGCCTTGTCGCCTTCCGCAGCGGCCTCGCCTTCTTTCGCCGGCGCCGCCTGCTCGGTCGTCGGCACGTCGGCAGCCGAGACCACGGCTTCGGCGGCCTTTTCCTCGTCCTCGGTGACGAGCTGGGGCACGACCACCGTGGCGACGACCGGATTCTCGTCCTTGTGCAAGCTGAGCTCGACGCCCTTCGGCAGGGTCAGCTCGCGCACGTGCATGGATTTGCCGACCGACAGCTGGCCGAGGTCGACCTCGACGAACTCGGGCAGATCGTCCGGGAAGCAGACGATGTCGAGCTCGTTCAGCACGTGGTTCACCACGCCGCCCTGCTCTTTCACGCCCGGCGACTTCTCGGCGTTCGCGAAGTGCAGCGGCACCTTCATATGGATCTTCTTGTCCTTGGAGACGCGCTGGAAGTCGACATGCTGCACCTGCAGCTTGAAGGGGTGCATGTTGACCGAGCGCAGCAGCACCTGCTCCTTGGCGCCGCCGACGTCGAGCGTCAGGATCGAGGCGTGGAAGCGCTCGTTTCTCAGGTTGAGGACCAGGGCCTGATGGTCGATCTCGAGCCTGACCGGCTCCTTGTCGCCGCCGTAGAGGATCGCGGGCACGAGGCCCATGTGGCGCAGACGGCGGCTCGCACCCGTTCCTTGCGCCTCGCGCTTACGCGCGCTGATTTCGATTGCCATCGCAGTTGCTCCTTAGGTTATCGCCCGCTCCGCGACCAGAGGCCGGGCGTTTACTCGATAAACAAAGAACTCACCGATTCCTCGGTGTAGATACGCAGAATCGTCTCCGCAATCAGTCCGGCGACCGACAGCTGGCGGATCTTCTTGCAGGCGCGCGCGTCCTCGCGCAGCGGGATGGTGTCGGTCACTACCAGCTCGTCCATTTCCGAGGCGGCGATGCGCTTCACCGCCTCGCCCGAAAGCACCGCGTGCGTACAGTACGCCACCACTTTCGTCGCGCCCTCTTTCTTCAGCACCTCGGCTGCCTTTACCAGCGTACCCGCCGTGTCCACCATGTCGTCCATGATCACGCAGGTGCGGTCGTGCACCTCGCCGATCACGTTCATCACTTCCGAGACATTGGCCTTCGGCCGCCGCTTGTCGATGATCGCCAGGTCCGATTCCAGGCGCTTCGCCAGCGCGCGCGCCCGCACCACGCCGCCCACGTCGGGCGACACCACGATCAGGTTGTCGTAGCGCTGCTTCCACACGTCGCCGAGCAGCACCGGCGCGGCGTAGATGTTGTCGACCGGCAGGTCGAAGAAGCCCTGGATCTGGTCGGCGTGCAGGTCCATCGTCAGCACCCGCGCCACGCCGACCGAGGTGAGCATGTTCGCCACCACTTTCGCGCTGATCGCGACGCGCGCCGAGCGCGGCCTGCGGTCCTGCCGCGCGTAGCCGAAGTACGGAATCGCCGCCGTGACGCGCGCCGCCGAGGAGCGCTTCAGCGCGTCGATCATCACCAGCATCTCCATCAGGTTGTCGTTGGTCGGCGCGCACGTCGACTGCAGCACGAATACGTCCTTGCCCCGCACGTTCTCCAGCAGCTCGACCATCACCTCGCCGTCCGAGAACTTGCCGACGATGGCGCGCCCGATGGATAGGTTCAGGTGCTTCGCCACCTCGTGCGCAAGGCGCGGGTTGGCGTTGCCCGTGAACACCATCAGCCGATCGAGCGGCGCGTTGGTCATTGCCTCACTTCACCCTGTTGTTGGCTGGGGAGGAAGGATTCGAACCCTCGTATGCCGGAATCAAAATCCGGTGCCTTAACCAGCTTGGCGACTCCCCACCCGTAGCCTGCAAAACCTGAAGCCTCAATTCGCCCAATCGTGGAGCGGATGCTGCTCGATTCCCCTTGCGACGAAACCGTGCATCGAATCCGGCAACTGCGACTGCAAGGCGCGCGCCTCGCTTTCCCCTGCGAACTCGGCGAACACGCAACCCCCGGAACCCGTCATGCGCGCCTGCGGACGACGGCTTTTCAGCCACGCGAGGTGCGCCGCCACCGCAGGATAGCGGGCGGTCACGATCGGTTCGAGATCGTTGCGCCCCTGACCCGGAAAAAAGGGCGGTATTTTGATTCCTTTCGCCGCAGGTGTCAACGCGTTCTCAAAGATTTCCCTCGTGGAAACCGAGACTTGCGGCGTGAGGACGAGGTACCAGGCGGCGGGCAGCGAAAGCGCCGTGAGTCGCTCGCCGACGCCCTCGCCCAAGGCGTTCTCGCCGAACAGGAAAACCGGCACGTCGGCGCCCAGTCGAACGCCGATCTGCTGCAGTTGCTTTCGCGCGAGATTCAGATCCCACAGGCGATTCAGCGCCAGCAGCACGGTGGCCGCGTCGGACGAGCCGCCGCCCAAGCCACCGCCGACGGGCAGCACCTTTTCGAGCGCGAGGTCGCAGCCGCGGGGCGAGCGCGTTTCGTCCTTCAGCAGCCGCGCGGCCTTGAGGCACAGGTTCTGGTCGCCAAACTCGCCGCTGAAGCGGATCTCTCCATCGGAGCGCGCGGCGACGCCGACCTTGTCGGCGCGATCGATCAGCCGGAACACCGTCTGCAGCTCGTGGTACCCGTCGGCTCGGCGCCCCAGCACGTGAAGGCAAAGGTTGAGCTTGCCCGGCGCCGGATACCAATTCATTTCCATTCGGAAACGGCGAGACGAAGCTCGAGGCCTGGATACGTGACGCGCAGACGCGTCGGCCGTCCCTGCTCGTCGCGCGCCTGATAGTCGACTTTCCAGCCGCGCTCCTCCAGCGCCGGCGCGGGCCGGCCGCGCACCCAGTCGGCAAGGCCGGCGACGGGCAGCCGGAAGCCGAGCACGCGCTCGGTGAGCGCCTCGCCGTCACGATCGCTGTAGGTCTGCCCTTCGGAGGTGCTGACCATGACCGCCTCGCCCTCGCGCACGATGCGTGCGACGCCCTGTCCCATCGGCGTGCTGATCAGCATCTCGTCGCCCGCCGCGGAGTGCTGCCAGGTGAGGAGCCCGCTGAACGCTTCGTCGCGGTAGCGGGCCGCGATGCGGCCGGCGAGGTCGAATTCCAGCGGCCCCGAGGGGGGCTTCACTTCCACGTGCGCGCAGGCGGCCAGCACGAGCGCGGGCACCAGTAACAGCCGCCGCATCACTTCTTCTTGAAGCGCTGGATCGTCTTCTGCAGTGACTCGTTGTCGGGCGAAGCCTTCAGCGACTCCTGCCAGATCTTGTCGGCCTCGCCGTGCTGGCCCATGACCCAAAGCACCTCGCCCAGGTGCGCGCCGATCTCGGCGTCGGGGCGGCCGAGGTAGGCGCGGCGCAGCTGGTCGGCCGCGCCCTTGAGATCGCCCTGGCGGTAGAGCACCCAGCCCATGCTGTCGATGATGAAGTAGTCGTCGGGGGCGAGCTCGAGCGCCTTCTCGATCAGCTTGCGCGCCTCCGGCAGGCGCGTGTTGCGCTCGGCGAGCGAGTAGCCGAGGGCGTTATAGGCATGCGCATGGTCCGGCCTGACCTCCATCAGCTTGCGCAGGTTGCTTTCCAGCACGTCGTAGCGCTCGAGCTTCTCGGCGGTGAGCGCGTAGTCGTACAGCAGCTCGGGCTGCTCGGGATCGTCTTTCAACGCCTGGCCGAGCATGTCGTAGGCGTCGCGGTTGCGGTTGGCGTCGCGCAGCAGCTGCGCCTCGGCCACCGTCAATTGCACGCGGTCGTCCGGGTTGTCGGCGCTCACGCGCTCGAGGAAGGCGCGCGCTTCGTCGACCTTGCCCTGCTTCGCCATCGCGCCCGCCGTGCGCACGCGCGCCGCCACGACCTGCTCGCCCTCCTTGATGCCGTCGTACCACTTGATCGCCTCCGGCCAGCGCTTCTGCTCCTCGGCGATCTGGCCGAGCACGTAGCGCACGCCGTTCGGATCGCGGTACTTCATGCCGAGGAGCTTCTTCATGTTCTCCTCGGCCACCGCGTAGTCCTTCAGCTGGAACGCGAGCAGCCCGACGGCGTAGATGACGTCCGGATTCCCCGGGCTCGCGGCGAGCAGCGCCTCGAACTGCTTGCGCGCCTCGGGAAAACGCTGGTCGAGCACCAGCACGCGCGCATAGTTGATGCGCGCCTCGCGCGCCGCCGGATATTTCTCGATGTAGTCGCCCAGGCGCTTGGCGGCCTGCGCGTTGGAGCGCTTCTGCAGCACCTGCGCCTCGAAGATCACCGCCGTCTCCCACTCGGGGCGGATCGACTCGGCGCGGCGAATCGCCTCCAGCGCCGCCGCATCGTCGCCGGCAAGCGCGGCCCCCTGCGCCACCGCGAAGTGCGCCTGCGCGAGATCCGGGTAGCGCGCCGCCAGATTGCGCACCACGCGCAGGTTGGCCGCCTTGTCCGGGTTGCCGGCGAGCAGGCGGTTCATCTGCATGAAGCCGTTCTCGACGTTGACGCCGTCGGCCTGCAGCAGCTTGACCAGGTAGGGCTCGGCCTCCTCGACGTGCTTGGTCGCGACGAGGAGCGCGGTCACCACCTGCAGCGCCTGCGGCGAGCCCGGATCGATCTCCTGCCACAGCTTGGCCGCCTGCAGCGCGAGCTCGGGCATGCGCGCCTGGTTGGCGACCTCGACCGCGCGCCGCGCGATGCGCGGGTCGCGCGTGCGCTTGGCGAGGTCGAAATAGGTCTGCGCGGCGAGGCTGGTGTCGCCGCGCTGCAGGGCGATCTCGCCGAGCAGGAACTCGTAGAGCGTCGGCTCGGTGAGCTCCGACTGCGCGGAGGACTGCGCCTGCGCCGATTGCGGCGAGGATTTGGGCGAGGACTTGGCGCCCGGCGTTCGCTGCGCCTCGGCGCAGCCGGCGCTGGTGGCGAGCGCCGCGCTCAGGGCCAGACGGACGAACCACGCAAGGCCGGTGAAAGATTTGAGCATTTGGGTTCGACCCATCTTAGGTATATTTGGTGCCCCGCACAAGCCGCCTGTTCCACATGCCCGAGCTCCCCGAAGTCGAAGTGACGCGCCGCGGCTTGGCGCCGCAGCTCGCCGGGCGCGTCATCGCCGGGGTCGCGGTGCGCGAGCCGCGCCTGCGCTGGCCGATCAGCGCCGAAGTGCGCACGCTCGCCGGCCGCACGGTGCGCGCGGTGCATCGCAGGGGCAAGTACCTGCTCGTCGACTGCGGCGACGGCCACCTGATTCTGCATCTCGGCATGTCGGGAAGCCTGCGCGTGCTGCCGGCGGACACGCCGGCGGGCAAGCACGACCATTTCGACCTCCTGCTCGGCGACCGCTTGCTGCGCCTGCGCGACCCGCGCCGCTTCGGCGCGGTGTTGTGGACCGCGGGCGACACACGCGCGCATCCGTTGCTCGCGCACCTCGGCGTCGAGCCGCTCACGCGCGCGCTCGACGGCGCGCGCCTGTATGCGCTCACACGCGGACGGCGCACGCCGATCAAGCTGCTGCTGATGGATGCGCGCCTCATCGTCGGCGTCGGCAACATCTATGCTTCCGAAAGCCTGTTCGGCGCCGGTATCGATCCGCGCATGAAGGCGCATCGGCTCTCGCCGGAGAAGGCGCGACGGCTCGCCGCATCGATCAAGCTCACGCTGCGCAAGGCGATCCGCGCCGGCGGCTCCAGCCTGCGCGATTTCGTCGGCGCCGACGGCAACCCCGGCTACTTCCAGCAGCGCTACTGGGTCTATGACCGCGCCGGACTGCCCTGCCGGCGTTGCGGCGCGCCGGTCCGTCGCATCGTGCAGGGGCAGCGCTCGACGTTCTTCTGTCCGCGTTGCCAGCGGCAGGCTACTTCACCTTCTCCTTCAGCTTCTTCTCGACCAGCGGGTGGACGAACTTCGACACGTCGCCGCCCAGCGCGGCGATCTCGCGCACCAGCGTCGCGGAAATGAACATGTGCTGCTCGGAGGGCGTGAGGAACATGGTCTCCATCTCCGGATAGAGGCTGCGGTTCATCCCGGCGAGCTGAAACTCGTACTCGAAGTCGGAAACCGCGCGCAGGCCGCGCAGCACCACGCGCGCGTTGTGGCCGCGCACGAAATCGATCAGCAGGCTGTCGAAGCCGACCACCTCGACGTTCTTCAGGTCGGCGAGCACCTCGCGCGCCATCGCCACACGTTCCTGCAGCGTGAAGAAGGTGCGCTTCGCGCGGCTGTCGGCGACGCCGAGGAGCAGCGAATCGAACAGCCGGCTCGCGCGCCGCACGAGGTCCTCGTGGCCGCGCGTCAGCGGGTCAAAGGTGCCCGGATACACCGCCTTGATCATCGCCTCTCCATTCCAGCAATTGGTAGCTCACCTGTCCGGCCCGCGCCCGCCTGAGCTCGGTCCAGGCGCCGGCCGCCTCGACCGGCGCCGGCGCCTCGACGTACACCCGCGCAATCGGCTGAAGCCGGCGCGGCAGCCGCTCGAGGGCCGCCGCGAGCACATTCTGCCCCGCATTTTGCACAAACGGCGGATCGAGGAACACCACGTCGAAGCGCGCGCCGTCCTGCTCGAGATAGCGCAGGGCATCGCCGTGAACGAGCTCGACGCGCAGCCCGATCGCCTGGCGCGCCGCCTCGAGGCCGCGAAAGGCGAGCGCATCGGTCTCCACCAGAACTACGCGCGCCGCGCCGCGCGAGGCGGCCTCGAAGCCGAGGGCGCCGCTGCCGGCGAAGAGATCGAGGCAGGCGAGCCCGTCGAGGCGCTGCCCGAGCCAGTTGAACAGCGTCTCGCGCACGCGGTCCGGCGTCGGCCGCAACCCCGGCCGGTCGGGCACCGCGATGCGCCGCCCGCGGTGCTCGCCTCCAATGATGCGCACGCGCCCAGGAGTTTCGTTCTTGTTCCTCTTGGTAGAATGCACGCACCCATGGTAGCAGCGCTGTCCTGGGCGGCGCGCCTCAAGGCAGGCCTTGCGCGCACGCGGGACGTTCTCAACACTCCGGTTTCCGAGCTTTTGGCGCGTCGCACGGTCGACGAGGCGCTGTTCGGGCAGCTCGAGGACGCCCTGTTGCAGGCCGATTGCGGCGTGGCGGCGACGCAGTCGCTGATCGGCGCGCTGCGCAAGCAGCGGCCCGAGGACGGCGAGGCGCTGAAGCGCGCGCTGAAGCAAGCGCTGGGCGAGCTGCTCGCGCCGCTGGAGCGCTCGCTCGATCCTTCCACGGCCAAGCCGTTCGTGATCATGGTCGCCGGCGTCAACGGCTCGGGCAAGACCACCTCGATCGGCAAGCTCGCCAAATGGCTGCAGTCGCAGGGCCTCAGCGTGCTGCTCGCCGCGGGCGATACGTTTCGCGCGGCGGCGCGCGAGCAGCTCGTCGTCTGGGGCGAGCGCAACGGCGTGCCGGTCATCGCGCAGGAGTCCGGCGATCCCGGCGCGGTCATTTTCGACGCGCTCTCCGCGGCGCGTGCGCGCAAGATCGACGTGGTGATCGCCGATACGGCGGGGCGGCTGCCTACGCAACTGCACCTCATGGAGGAAATCCGCAAGGTAAAGCGGGTGGCGGCGAAGGCGCTCGCCGGCGCGCCCCACGAAGTGCTTCTGGTACTCGACGCGAACACGGGCCAGAACACGCTGGCGCAGGTCAAGGCCTTCGACGACGCGCTGAAGCTCACCGGGCTGGTGGTCACCAAGCTCGACGGCACGGCGAAGGGCGGCGCGCTGTGCGCCATCGCCAAGGAGCGGCCCGTGCCGGTCCTCTTCGTCGGCGTCGGCGAGGGCATCGACGACCTGCGGCCGTTCGCGGCGCGCGAGTTTGCCGAGGCGCTGGTTGGTTAGCTTCTCCGCCGTCGCCAAGCGCTATCCGGGCGGACAGGAGGCGTTGACGGATGTCAGCTTCTCGCTGCAGGCGGGCGAGCTCGCCTTTCTCATCGGCCGCTCCGGCGCCGGCAAATCCACGCTGCTCAAGCTGATCCCGGCGATCGAGCGCCCCACCTCGGGCTCGGTGATCGTCGGTGGCCAGAACGTCGGCGCGCTCAAGCGCGGCGCCATTCCCTATCTTCGGCGCAACATCGGCCTCGTCTTCCAGGACCAGAAGCTCTTGTACGACCGCAGCGTGTACGAGAACGTGATGCTGCCGCTCACCTTCTCCTCGCACGCGCCACGCGAGGCCGCGCGCCGCGCGCGCGCCGCGATCGACAAGGTCGGCCTTGCCGGACGCGAGAAGGCCAACCCGATCGAGCTATCGGGCGGCGAGCAGCAGCGCGTCGCCATCGCGCGCGCGGTCGTGAACCGGCCCTCGCTGCTGATCGCCGACGAGCCGACGGCGAACCTGGACGCCGACTCGGCGGCGCGAGTGCTCGACATCTTCGTCGCCTTCCGGCAGGTCGGCGTCACGGTGCTCATCGCCACGCACGATCTTTCGCTGGTCGAGCGCTACGCCGGCAAGATCCTGCGGCTCGAGCAGGGGCGCATCGCGTGAGCGCCTGGCTGCGCCAGCACGCGCATGCCCTGCGCCTCGCGCTGCGCCGCTTCGCCGGCGGCGGCGCGTTGAGCGCGGTGGTGATCGGGGTCGCGCTCGCGTTGCCCGCAGGCGGGTATGCCGTGCTCGACAGTCTGCGCGGTTTAGCCGCGCGCGCCTCGCTCGACCCGCAGATCTCCGTTTTCCTGAAGCCCGAGGTCAAGCGGCCCGACGCCATGGCGCTGGAGAAATCCCTTCGCGCCGATGCTCGGCTGGCGAAGGTGCGCTTCGTTCCGAAGGAGGAAGCGCTGAAGGAGCTGAATGCAGCGCAGGGCCTCGCCGAAGTCACCGCCGCCCTGGGTCGCAATCCCCTTCCGGACGCTTATGTGGTGACGCCGCGCGAAGGCGACCTCGAGCCGCTGGTCGCGGACCTCGGCACCCTGCCCGGCGTCGCGCACGTACAGGCCGATGCCGCCTGGGCCCGGCGGCTCGCCGCGCTGGCGGCGGTTGGAAGGCTAGCGATCTGGCTTCTTGCCGGCCTGCTCAGCCTCGGGCTGGTGGTGGTGATCTTCAACACCATCCGACTGCAGATCCTCACGCACCGTGACGAGATCGAGGTGTCCAAGCTGATTGGCGCTACCGATGCCTTCATCCGCCGGCCCTTCTACTATCTCGGCACGCTCCAGGGCGCGGCGGGAGGCGTGCTCGCGATCGTCATCGTCTGGAGCGCGCTCGCCTTGCTCAACCGGCCAGTCGGGACGCTGGCGGAGAGCTTCGGTTCGGCCTACCGGCTGTCCGCCTTGGGCGCAGCCGATTCCGCCGCAGTCGTCGCCTTGGCGGCCCTGCTGGGCTGGTTGGGCGCCCATCTATCTGTAAGCAAACACTTACGCGAAATAGCCTGAGTTGCCTGAGAAATTCCCGGAACTTCCATGTGGATTAGCACTCCAATATGTCGAGTGCTAAACTGGCACCAACCAAGGAGGGACAGACATCATGCAAGCGACGTTGCCCCTTAGCGTCTCGGCTCGGATGCCGATGCCCACGGGCAGCCTGGAGTCGTATATCCAGACCGTCAACCGCTTCCCGCTCCTCACCGCGGAAGAGGAGCGCTCGTTCGCCCGCCGCTATCGCGACGAAAACGATCTCGAGGCGGCGCGGCAGCTCGTGCTTTCGCACCTCAGGCTCGTGGTGGCGGTGGCCCGCGGCTACCTCGGTTATGGACTGCCGCACGCCGACCTGATCCAGGAGGGCAACATCGGCCTGATGAAGGCGGTGAAGCGCTTCGACCCGGAGCGCGGCGTGCGCCTCGTTTCGTTCGCCATCCACTGGATCAAGGCCGAAATCCACGAGCACATCCTGCGCAACTGGCGGCTCGTCAAAGTCGCCACCACCAAGGCGCAGCGCAAGCTGTTCTTCAACCTGCGCTCGATGAAGAGCGGGCTCGCGCCGCTCTCGCGCCGCGACGTCAAGCACATCGCCGCCGAGCTCAAGGTGAAGCCCGAGGAAGTCGCCGAGATGGAGATGCGCCTCGCCGGCCAGGAAGTCGCCTTCGAGGGCGATCAGGACGACGAGGAGGCCTATGCGCCAGCCAACTACCTCGCCGCCGACCGCGAAGCCGAGCCGCTCCAGATGCTCGAGGCGAAGGAATCCGAGGCGCTGCAGAGCGCGGGCCTCGAGTCCGCGCTCATCAGCCTCGACCCGCGCAGCCGCCGCATCATCGAGGCGCGCTGGCTGCGGGAGAAAGACGCTGCCACGCTGCACGACCTCGCCGCCGAGTTCAACGTCTCCGCCGAGCGCATCCGCCAGATCGAGGTGAAAGCCCTCGAGAAGATGCGCAAGGCGCTGCCGGCGCCAGCTTAGGCTCTTCCACCTGCACCATCCGAACGGCCGCGGCAGCGGCCGTTCTTATTTGCGCTCGCGCAGCTGCGGCGTCACGTCCTCGATTGGCATCGGCTTGCTGAAAAGAAAGCCCTGCAGCTCATCGCAGCGCAACAGACGCAGCATCTTCGCCTGTTCCTCCGTCTCCACGCCCTCGGCCACCACCTTCAAGCGCAGCGAGTGCGCGAGAGTAATCATGGTCTGGATCAGCATCATGGTATTGGGGTCGGTCAGCATGCCGATGATGAAGGAACGGTCGATCTTCAGCGTCTCGACCGGAAGCTTCGCCAAGTAGGCAAGGGACGAGTAGCCCGTTCCGAAATCGTCGATCGCCACGCTCACGCCCAGGTCGCGGATCGCCTTCAGCTTGCGGATGTTGCCCTGCACGTCCTCCATAATCAGGCTCTCGGTGATCTCCAAGTCGAGACCCGTCGGGTTGGCACCCTGCGCGATCGCCTCCTTCACGGTATCGACGAAATCCTGCTGGCGCAGTTGGACCGCCGAGACGTTTACGGCGACGCGCGGCGCGACGATGCCCATGCGCAACCAGTGGCGATGGTCGAGCACCGCGCGCCGTAGCGCCCACGCCCCGGCCTCGCGCACGATGCCGGTTTCCTCCATCAGCGGAATGAAGCGGCCAGGCGGCACGAGGCCCTCGGCGCTCTGCCAGCGGATCAGAGCCTCCACGCCGACTATTTTTCTTTTCTCCGCATCCACCTTTGGCTGGTAGTGCAGGACGAACTCTTCCTTGGTGAGCGCGATACGCAGCTTGTTCTCCAACGCCAGCTTCTCCGCCACCCTCTCGGTCATTTCCTGCGTGTAGAACAGCGTGCGTTCGCCGGCCGCCTTGGCCTTCTTCAGGGCCGCCTCGGCGTTGGTGAACAGGGCGTCAGCGTCCGCGCCATCCGCGGGAAACATCGCGATGCCAACCTTGGCCGAGATCCTGATTTCGGTGCCAGCCAGCTGATAGGGGATGCCGAAACACTCCTCGAGCTTCTGCTGGTTGTGCCGGGCGATCTCCGCTTCCGAGCCCACGTTCGGGCGCACGAGCGCGAAGCGGTCCGCGCTTATGCGGGCGAGCGAGCTCGGGTCGGAAGCAATTGACCGCATGCGCTGCGCGACCTGCCTCAGGAGCTCGTCGCCCGCGTCCCTGCCCAGCGAGTCATTGACGGTCTTGAAGCGATCAATGTCGAGGACAAGCAGCGCGAGCTTGTGCCCGCCACGGCGCGCAGCCTCGATGTATTGCGCCACGCTCTCGTGGAAATGTGTCCGGTTGGCGAGGCCGGTCAGCGGGTCGTAGTACGCGAGGTAGTCAAGTTTTTCCGCCTTGTCGATGTGGTCGAGCGCGAACGCGATGTCGCTCGCCAGCTCGACGAGAAGGCGCATCTCCTCCTCGTCGAAGAAGCCCGCTTCCACGGCGTACAGGGCGAGTACGCCGACTGCATTGGCGCCAACGATCAGCGGTATGACAGCAAGCGAGTTGATCTCCCGCCCTTCCAGCTCCTTTCTCATGAGGCGCTGCGGATCCTTGCGCACGTCGTTCGAGACCATTGGCTGCTTCTCGCGCACCGCTCGCCCGGCCAGACCATGCCCGCCGGGCTTGCTCTCGAGCACGGTCAGCGGCGCGGCATCGAAAAAGTCGCGCACGTCGCCCGCCGAGGCGATTGGCTTGACCACGCCAGCGCCGTGATCAACGAGACCGATCCACGCCATCCGGAACCCACCCTGTTCGATAGCAATGCGGCAGGCGCCGCGGAACAGTTCCTCCCGCTGCTGCACCCTGACGATGAGCGTGTTGGTCTGGCTTAGCACCGCGTAGACGCGGTTCAGGCGCCTGATCCTGATCTCGGCCTGCTTGCGCTCGGAGATGTCCTGGATCACCGAGATAAAGTGCCTGGCTTCCCCTGCCGCGGTTCTCACAAGGGAGGTGGTGATGTACGCCCACAGCCGCGCCCCGTCCTTGCGCAGCAGCCTCGCTTCGCGCTCGTAGGGCGCGCGCGAGCCCGCGATCAACGCCGCCCGTGCCTCCGTGCTCTTCTGGATGTCCTCGGGGTGGGTCAGGTCCTGGATGCTGAGGCGCAAGGCTTCGTCCCGCGAATAGCCCGAGATCTCGCAGAACCTGGGATTGACCTCCATCAGGCGGCCGTCGAGATCGCTGTGCACCACGCCGACCGCAACCTGCTCGAAGATCGTCCGGTAGCGAGCTTCGCTGGCCTGCAGGGCGGCGGCGCTTTGCTTCTGCTCGGTTATGTCCTGCAGGGTGTTGAACCAGCGGGCCGACGGTCCGACCTGCGCCTCGCCGTCCAGCGGCTCCATGGCTTGGCGGACGTGTATCCACTCCTTCCCGCGCCTGAGCCGATACTCGATGTCCGTGCGCTTTCGCTGCACGCCGGCGCTGATGGCTGCATTGCGGAACAGCGCCTGGTCGTCCGGATGGACCAGCTTCAGCCATTCGCGCGTACTGGCGGGCATCTCGCCTGGCGCAAGCCCAGCCAGCTGGGGCAGGCCTTGGGACCAACTCTCGAAGGAACCATCCGGACCGGTGATAACGTGGCCGAGCCTCGCCATGGTCCCCGCGCGCCGCAAGCCGGCCTCGCTTACCGCAAGCGCTTGCTCCGTTCGCCGGCGCTCCGCAGACTCCACCTGCAGCTTGGCCGCGTGGCGCTGGATCTCGTCGTAGAGCATCGCATTCTCATAGAGCAGCGCTAGCTTGGCGGTCATGATGCTGGCGAGCCGCGTGTCCTCCTCGCTAAAGCCGGGTTCACCCCGTCTGTCGGCAAAATACATCCAGCCCAGGATGCGCTCGGCGGATGCGACGGGGATGCCAAGCAGGCTGCGCACCGGCGGATGTCCGGGCGGCAGCCCCTCGGCGCTCGGCGCGCCGTCGCCGCTGTGCAGGCGCATCACACGATGGCCGTCGAGCAGCGATCGGGCCAGCCCGCTGCGACTCGCATCTCCAGCGAGAAACAGGGATGCGTCCACGCCCTTCGAGAATACGAAGCGGATGGTCTTCTCGTCCTCGCCGAGCATGCCGATCGCGGCGTAATTCGATTCGATCACGTCGCAGCAGGCGGCAAAGAAGAGCTTGACCAGGCGCTGCGGGTCGCGCTCCGCCGTCATCTCCATGCCCACTTCGAGCAGCGCGGAGATGCGGGAGGTGATGTGCTGCATGCCGGCGACGTTGTCGGCGAACTTGCGTGATAGATCCCTCACGTCAGCTGCGGGACCGGCACGCGCCAGCTCCTCGAAGCGTCGCTGCACATCGCCGCTGCTTTTCAGGATCAGCGCCAGCGCATCGCCCACCGCGTCCGGCTGAACGACCGCGGGCGGCGGCCCGGCAGGCTCATGCGCGGTGCCGAGCTCCTGGCTTACCGCTGCGAGGATCGTCTCGGGCTCGCACGGCTTTGACAGGACCTTCCTCACACCGCAACTCTTCGCGAGCGCCTCGGCCTGCGGCGTGCTGTAGCTGGCGGTATAGAAGATGACCGGCGTCGAGGCGACGGCGGAATCTTCTCGCACCTGCCGCACGAACTCGTAGCCATCCATGCCCGGCATCAGGATGTCGGTGATGACGAGCTCCGGGCGCTCCGTGCGCACGAGCTCGAGCGCCCTCGCGCCGTCGGACGCCTCCAGCATGCGGTGGCCGCCGTATCCAAGCAACGTGGTGAGAAACTGGCGGTTGCTCGGCCGATCGTCGACTACCAGGATAGTCGCCACGCTAGCGCCTCTCCGCGGCCAAGAAACGCTCCACCTCGCTAACAAAGGTTTCGGGGACGATCGGCTTGCTGACGTAGCCGTCGAACCCCGCGGCCACGATGCGGTCCCTGTCACCTACCATGGCGAGCGCGGTCACCGCTACGACCGGAATCGGCTTGGTGACCGGATCGGCTTTCAACGCGCGCACCACCGCGAAGCCGTCCATGCCCGGCATCTGTATGTCGCAGAGAATCGCGCGTGGACGCTCCTGCTGCGCGAGCCTTATGCCCTCCTGACCGCTGGCAGCGGAGATCGTTTCGTGCCGGAACGCCCGCAGCAGATAGGTCATCAGCTCGAGGTTCGCGGCGTTGTCCTCGATCAGGAGGATCGGCCGGCTCATGCTCCCTCAGCGGGGAGCAGAAGCGTGAACGTGCTTCCCTTGCCGAACTCGCTCTGCACGCGCACCGTGCCGCCAAGCAGGTCAGCGAGCTTGTGGCTCAGATAGAGGCCAAGACCCGTCCCTTCGCGGGTCCTCGAAGCGCCGGCGTCGACCTGGGTGAAAGCGGCGAACAGCTTGGTCTGATCCTCGGTGCGGATCCCTACGCCCGTGTCTTGCACGCTGAGCTCCACCATCTCGCGCCCATCCATCTGGCGCGAGAGCAGTACAAGGTTCACGCTGCCATGTTCGGTGAACTTGATAGCGTTGTTGACCATGTTCAGGATGATCTGGCTCAGCGCGCGCCGATCGGTTCGCACGATCGTCTCTGTCCGCGGCAGCGAAAGTCGAAGCTGGAGTCCCTTGCTTTCGGCAAGCGGGCGCAGCGAGCCGGCGACCTCTTCCAGCACGCTGCAGTATTCGGTCGGCTCGAGTCTGAGCTGGACCTTGCCCGACTCGATCTTGGCGAGGTCGAGGAGGTCATTGATCAGCGCGAGCAGGTGCTTGGCGCTGGACTGAACGGTACGCAACTGCTTTTCCTGGTCCGTATTCAGCGGACCGGGCAGCTTCATCAGCAGCGTGCCGGTGAAACCGAGGATCGCGTTGAGCGGCGTGCGCAGCTCATGGCTCATCGTTGCCAGGAAGCGGTCCTTTGCCTCGTGCGCCCGCGCCAGCTCGGCGTTCTTGTCCTGCAGCGCCTGCTGGAAGCGCTTGCGCTCGGTGATATCGCGGATGGCGCTCGAGACGAGGACCTGGTCGGCTACATGCAGCGGGCTCAGGCTGATCTCTACCGGGAACTCAGTGCCGTCGGCTCTGCGGCCGAACAGGTCCAGATTGGCGCCCATCGGGCGGACGCGGGGATCGGCGGCGAAGCGCTCGCGGTGCTGGGGATGATTGCCGCGATAGCGCTCGGGCAGGAGCATCTCCACCTTCTCGCCGAGCAGCCGCTCCCTTGAATAGCCGAAGAGCTTCTCGGCCTGCGCGTTCGCGAGCACGATGAAGCCGTCGCGGTTTGCGACAATCATCGCGTCGGGCGCCGAATCGAGAAACGCCGCCACTTCCGGCAATTTCCCGAGCGCGGTCTCCATGGGTCCTTTCCCCCCAAAGGCAGCGTCCGCCCGCAGGGAAACAGACTATTTACCCATCAAAACTGGTTGTCAAATTGACTATCTATTTGATCTCAGCATTCCATGAAAACCTCGCTTTGTGGCGTAAAGATTGGATAGATTGAGTAGTAATGAACACCTTTCGGGCGCTCAAGGCGCTGCACGAATACCGCAAGCGCCATCTCCCCTTCCTGCAGACAGTCGAAGACATCGAACTGATGCGGGAGATCGGCCTCAGCCAGGCCGCAGGCAACCCCATGCAGCTCAAGGCGCTGTTCCTGCTCGGAATCGGCTCGGCGGCGACGATCCAGCGGCGGTTGGCGCGGCTCAGGCGGCTAGGCGTAGTCCTCCAAACGCGAGCCGAGCATGACCGGCGGGTGATCAGGCTGAGTATCGACCCGAAAGTCCTGAAGCTCTACGAGCACATGGGGAAGCTGATGCGAAAGGCCTGGAGCTGAGGGGCCTAGCTCTTCTCGCGCAGGAGGGTCTTCAGGTCGTCAGGCAGATCGGACGCGATCCGGTCGTGCCTGACGAACAGGCGCAGCCTGCCCTCGGGATCGATGACGTAGCTTTGCGCGCTGTGATCGATGCTGTAGGTGTTGCCGGTCTTGCGCTTCTCGAAGTAGATCTTGAAGTCCTTCGCCACGCGCCGTGTCTGCTCCAGATCGCCGGACAGCCCCAGGAACCTCGGATCGAAGGCAGTCACGTACTTTGCGAGCGCCTCGGGCGTATCCCGCTCGGGATCCACGGTAACGAACAGCACCTGGACCTTGTCGCCGTCGGGACCGAGGCTCCTCACCACCTGCGCCATATCGGCGAGCGTCGTCGGGCAGACGTCGGGGCAGTGCGTGAAGCCGAAGAACACCACCACCGCCTTGCCCCGGAAATCCTCGAGATGGCGCGGCTTGCCGTTATGGTCGGTCAGATCGAGCGTCTTGCCGTAGTCGGCGCCGGTGATGTCGGTGCTCTTGAACTTCGGCCCCGCGTCGCACCCGGCGAGCAGCGCCAGACTACAGATAATGATCGGCCAGAAGCGCGGCAAAGAGTGCGGCAAGGTAGAGGATCGAGTAGCGGAAGGTGCGGCGTGCGAGCGCATCGCTGTACGCGAAGTAGATGCGCGCCGCATAGCCGATGAAGACGCCGCCGAGCGCGAGCGCGGCCACGAAGTACAGCGGCCCGCTCATGCGCACGACATAGGGCAGCAGGCTGGCGGCGAAGAGAATCAGCGTATAGAGCAGCACCTGCAGGCGGGTGTAGGTCTTGCCGTGGGTCACCGGCAGCATCGGCACGCCCGCCTTCGCGTAGTCCTCGGTGCGGTACAGCGCAAGGGACCAGAAGTGCGGCGGCGTCCACGCGAAGATGATGAGGAACAGCACCATCGCCTCGACGCCGACCTGGCCCGTCACGGCGGCCCAGCCGAGCACCGGCGGCATGGCGCCCGAAGCGCCGCCGATCACGATGTTCTGCGGCGTAAGAGGCTTGAGCAGCACGGTGTAGACGACGGCGTAGCCGATGAAGGTCGCCAGCGTAAGCCACATCGTGAGAGCGTTGACGAAATGGAGCAGCAGCCAGAGCCCGGCGCCGCCGAGCACGCCGGCGAAGGCCAGCGTCTGCGCCGTCGACAACTCCCCGCGCGGGAGCGGGCGCCAACTGGTGCGGCTCATGACGGCGTCGATCTTCTGCTCGACGAGGCAATTGATCGCCGCGGCCGCGCCGGCGACGAAGGCGATGCCCAGCGTCCCGGCGAGCAAAACCTGCGGCGGCACCATGCCGGGCGTCGCGAGAAACATGCCGATCACCGCCGTGAAGACGATGAGCGAGACGACGCGGGGCTTGGTGAGCGCATAGAACGCGCGCAGCCGGTGCGAAAAGCCTTCGGAGAGGACCTGTGTGTTCACCAGGACGGACGCAAGCCGCGGAAAGAGATGAAGTTTAGCACCACGAGCGCGAGCAGCAGCGCCGCCGCGCCCCCGTTGTGAGCGGCGGCGAGCGGCAGCGGCAGGCTGAACGCCACGTTCGCGACTCCTAGCAAGAGCTGCACGCCGAGCAGGATCAGCAACATGATTCCCAATGACCTTGCGACACGAAGGGCCCGCAGGGCTGCGTAGAGGATGATCCCCGCAGCCACGAAGGCGAACATCCGGTGCGTCCAGTGAATCGCCGTCAGCGCCTCGTTGGAAAGCAAAGCGCCATCGGCGGCCTGTCCGAGGTCACGAACGACATGGAAGGCGTTCGCGAAGTCCATCGGCGGCATGAGCTGGCCGCGGCATAGCGGCAAGTCGAGGCAGGCGAGCGCGGCATAGTTGGCGCTCACCCAGCCGCCGAGGGCGACCTGCACGGCGAGCGCCGCGAGCGCGAGCGCTGCGCTCGCCCGCAGCGCCCGGGCTTCCGGTGCGGGCGAATGGCGCTGCTGCTCGAGCGCATACCAGCCGAGCAGCGCAAGGATCGTCATCCCGCCCAGCAAGTGAGCGGTGACGATAGCCGGCTTGAGGAGCATGGTGACCGTCCACATACCAAGCGTCGCCTGGAAGAGGACTAGAGCGACGATGCCGGCCGCAAGGCCGCGGCTCCTTCCGACCTTGAAAGACGCGGCTGCCATGACGAGCAACAGGATTCCGAGCGTTCCGGCAAGGAAGCGGTGGCCCATCTCCTTCCATTGCTTCTGCACCGGATGGGCGTCGGGCGACGCCGCCGGGATCACCTTGCCGTAGCAGAGCGGCCAGTCCGGGCAGCCCAGGCCGGCGTCCGAGAGGCGCACATAGGCGCCGACCACGACCACGACGAAAGCGAGGACCACCGCGGCGAGGGAAAGCGGGCGCAGCGCGCTCATCCGATCTGCGACAGCCTGAGCAGGCGCTGCAGGTCCTTCAGCATCTTCGACGGATCCGGGTCGCGCGGGAAGCTCATCATGAGGTTGCCGAGAGGGTCGACAACGTAGATGCGGTCCACGGCATCCGCGGAAAAGCCCTGCAGCGCGGGGGCCTCCTTGAGCGCTACGACGTGGGTGCCCTCGATGGCCTCAAGCAGCTCGGCGCGCGGGCGGGCGGTATCGGTAAGCGCCCAGACCCGTTCCACGCGCGCTGCATCCTTGCCCTGGGCAGCGCGTATCTGGCGCATCAGGTACAGCTTCCTCTCGCAGTGGGCATCGCAGGCCGCCGCATCGAAGCTCACCAGGATCCATTTGCCGCGCAGGGCGTCGAGCGGCGGACCGGACAGCGGGCGCGGCTGGATCAGCTCGCCGTAGTTGCCGCGTGTGTCGGGCGCCCAGCCAAACAGGTACGCGGCCGTGCCGAGGACGAAAGGCGCGGCGCACACCGCGGCCACCAGCGCGACCTTAGCGCGGGGCGACACGGCGGAACGAGAGCGCGACGAAGAGCGCGACGGTTGCCACCGCGAACGAATACCACTGGAGCGAATAGCTCTCGTGCATCGTCACGCCGGTATCGGGCGCCGGCCAGTCGCGCAGCAGGCCGTCGTCGATCGGCGAATGTTGCTCGAGGAAGAACGGTCGCAGCGGCAGCCCGCTCTGCGCCGCGAACTCGCCGATATCGAGGCTCTGCCGCACTTTCCCTGTCGAATTTTTTTGCAGGATCAAGACCCGCGGCAGGCGCTCGAGCGAGATGCCTTCGACCGTCACCGCCCCGGGCGGGGTCTTCACCTCCGGCAGCACGTCGCGGCTGCTGCCGGCCGCGACCCAGCCGCGCAGGACCAGCACGCTCTCGCCGTCGACGCGCAACGGCGTCACCACTTCATAGCCGGCACGCTGATTGCGGATTTTGTTGTCGAGAAGCACGGTGTACTGAGGCAGGAAGGTTCCGCGCAGCGAGACATGGCGCTTCTCGAGCGCCGCGGCGAGGGCGCGCTTCTCCTCGGCGCGGCGCGCCTGCCAGTTGCCGAGCAGAATGAAGGCCGCGCACGCCGCGGCCGCCGCGGCGAAGGCCCAGCCGCGCGGACGGAAGGAGTATCCTGAAAGCATGCGCTACGTGGTGATCGCGGTGCTGATTCTGATCCTGGCGAGCCTCGGCTCGGCGGCGGTGTTCATGGTCCGCGACCGCGGCGGCTCCAAGCGCATGGTGAAGGCCCTCGCCTGGCGCGTGGGCCTGTCGATGGGCCTGTTCCTGTTCCTGATGGCGGGCTGGTACTTCGGCCTGTTCCAGCCGCACCCGCTGTAGCTGCCGCTTCGGGCGCTACAGCCAGTAGACGAAAATAAACAGGCCCAGCCACACCACGTCGACGAAGTGCCAGTACCAGGCCACGCCTTCGAACGCGAAGTGGTGGTCGGGCGTGAAATGCCCCTTCAGGCAGCGGAAAAAGATCACCGTCAGCATGATCGCGCCCACGGTGACGTGAAAGCCGTGGAAGCCGGTCAGCATGAAGAAGGTCGAGCCGTAGACGCCGGTGCTCAGCTTCAGGTTGAGCTCGTGATAGGCGTGGGTGTACTCGTAGGCCTGCACGAAAAGGAACGTCACGCCCAGCGCGATGGTGAAGAAGAGGAACAGGTTCAGCAGCGCGCGCTTGTTCTCCTTCAGCGCCCAGTGCGCGATGGTGACGGTCACGCCGGAGCTGAGCAGCAGGAAGGTGTTGAGCGCGGGCAGGCCCCACGCGTGCATGGTCTCGAAGGTCTCGGTGAAGGCTGGGCCGGCCGAGGGCCAGTGCGCGCTGAAGCCGGGCCACAGCAGCGCGTTGCTCTCGATGGTGGCGAGATTCGGCACCGACATGGTTCGCGTCCAGAACAGCGCGCCGAAGAACGCGCCGAAGAACATCACTTCCGAGAAGATGAAGAAGCTCATGCCCCAGCGGAACGACAGATCCTCCCAGCGGCCGTAGACGCCGCCCTCGGACTCGCGGATGACGTCGCCGAACCAGCGCACCATCATGTACAGCAGCAGCACGAAGCCGGCGGCGATCGGCACCCAGCCGCCCATCATGCTGTTGAAGACCAGCACCGCGCCGAGCGCCATCATGAACAGCGACGCCGAGCCCATGATCGGCCAGGGCATCGGCTGCGGGACCGCGTAGTGCTGCTGGCGGCCGGTAGGGGTGGTGGTTGCGCTGTGCGCCATTTTCTCGTTCTCCCTCGGAGTTCAGCCGGTGACGATCTTCACGACCGTCACCAGGGTCAAGATGAAAAGGATGGCCAGCGTGATGCCGGCGAGGATCACCGGCAGCGGCTTGAGCTGCGCTTTTTCGTGATCGGCCTTGCGGCGCACGCCGATGAAGCCGAACAGCACCGTCTTGATGGTGTGCATCACGACTTGCCCCCGCGCCCGGGCACCTCGAAGAAGGTGTACGACAGCGCGATGGTGTTGACGTCTCTCGGCAGCCTGGGATCGACCATGAACACCACCGGCATTCGCCGCGTCTCGCCCGCAGCGAGCGTCTGCTGCGTGAAGCAGAAGCATTCGATCTTCTTGAAATACTCGGCGGCGATCTGCGGCCCGTAGCTCGCCACCGCCTGTCCGGTGACCGGCGCGCCGCGCACGTTGACCACCTCGTATTCCACGGTGGTGAGCTCGCCCGGATGCACGGTGACATGCCGGACCATCGGCCGGAAGCGCCACGGCAGGTCGTGCGCGTTGGAGTCGAATTCGATCGTGACCTGGCGGCTGAGGTCGACCTGCGTGTTGCTCACCGCGTCCTTCGATTCCAGGGAATTGACCCCGAGCGCGGCGCAGATCTGGTTATAGAACGGCACCAGCGCGAAGCCGAAGCCGAACATGCCGATCGCCACCAGCGCGAGCTTGCGCGAGAGCAGGCGGTTTTCTTTCTCTTTGCTCACTTGAACAGCCAGTACCTGGCGATGATGCCGAAGAACGTCGTCAGGGCGATCGATGCCAGGATCAGCGCCGTCTTGACGTTCTTGGTCATCACTTGAGGACCGGCGGCGTCTCGAAGGTGTGATACGGCGCCGGCGTCGGCAGGTGCGTCCAGTCGAGCGAGTCGGCGCCCTCCCACGGCTTCTGCGGCGCGGCCTCGCCGTGCCGAAGGGTCTTGAACAGGTTGTAGACGAAGAGCAGCTGCGCGAGCGCGAAGCCGAACGCGCCGATCGACGAAACCTCGTTCCAGGTCTGGAACTGCAGCGGATAGTCCGGGATGCGCCGCGGCATGCCCGCCATGCCCAGGAAGTGCTGCACGAAGAAGATCATGTTGAAGAAAACGAGCGTGCCCCAGAAATGCCACTTGCCGAGCGCTTCGTCGTACATCTTGCCGGTCCATTTCGGCAGCCAGAAGTAGATGCCGGCAAACGCGGAGAACATCGCCCCGGCGACCATCACGTAGTGGAAGTGCGCCACCACGTAGTAGGTATCGTGCAGCTGGATGTCGATCGGCACCAGCGAAAGCACGAGGCCGGTGAAGCCGCCGAGCGTGAAGAGGAACAGAAAGCCCAGCGCGAACAGCATCGGCGTCTCGAAGGT
>Ga0335084_10000314_pt1 | contig 39470 bp, 35 predicted proteins | sample Lox_Sample_44_FD_206721 | JGI IMG/M metagenome (GOLD analysis project Ga0335084, IMG submission 206721) | Soil microbial communities from Loxahatchee National Wildlife Refuge, Florida, United States - Lox_Sample_4.4 | ecosystem: Environmental > Terrestrial > Soil > Wetlands | place: USA...
ACATCGCCGGGAAGCGCCCCGTTCACCACGCGAAGGTCGGGTCGCCGCGCCTGCAGGCGGGCGGGATAGCGCCACGAGGTGGAGTCGCCGAAGCAGAGCACCGTCCGCGCGCTCGCGGGACCGCCGGCGACGACGATCGCCGCGGCGATCGCCGCCACCGCGCGTGCCCGTCCCTCCATGGCGGCGTCGCTACGCGCGCGCACCGAGCGCGACAAGCGCACGGCATGCTCTCGTTCATGTATGCCGGCTCCGACTATTGCGCGCGGACGTAGACGCGCACGCCGGTGCGGCCGTACCACTCGGAGCGCAGGCCGGGATCGAGCCAGCCGTACAGCTCCTCGTGGAGGAACCAGGAGGGCGCCCAGCGCTTCGCCTCCTCGTAGCCCGCGACGCCCGCCTCGAGCGCGTCGAGCTCCGCGACGGCGGCGGGCATGGGAGTCCGGCGCACGTAGATCGCCGCCCACTCCGGCAGGAGGAAGACGTCGGGCGACTGCTCGAGCCAGTGGCCCCATGCCGCGGGCTCCGCCTTCAGGTGCTCGCGCGCGAGCGGCTCGAGGAGCCCCGAATAGCCGGCCCAGGGCTCCGGGATCCGGATGCGCGGCGAGCTTCCCGTGGTCGCGGCGCGCGCCGCCACCCAGCGTGCGACGTCGACCTGCTGATCGTACGCGAAGCGCTCCACCAGCGAGGCGGAGAAGACGAGCGTGTGGACGGCCACGACCGCCGCCAACGCGGCGCGCACCCGGGGCCACGAGCCGGTGCCGACGAGCGCGCGTGCGGCCAGCAGCACCAGCGGCGGGACGAGCGGCATCAGGTAGCGCGGATAGATCGCGCCGTATCCGCCGACGATGGCGAAGTACGGAACGATCGCGACGGCGAGGAGGCGATCGGCGAGCGTCCGGCGCAACGCAGCGACGCCGACGCCGGCCGCGGCGACGACCCAGAGCGAGACGCCGAGCGCGAAGGGCAGGCCGACGACGAGCTGGTACAGGTAGGGGCGGCCGTACCAACCGAGCGTGGTCGTGAGGCTGCTGTTGAGGCCGCCCCCCTGCGAGATGAGCGACTGCAGGCGAGCCATCTCGCGGAGGTAGCCCTCGCGCTGCAGGACGCATGCGGTGCAGGCGACGACGGCCGTCGCCACGGCGATCGCGACGGCGACGAGCACCTGCCCCGCCGCGCGTCCCCAGGCGCGGTGGCGAAGCGCGCTCTCGGCGATGCCCCAGCCGACGACTGCGAGCCCCGCGGCGCCCGTGAACTTGGTTGCGGTCGCGAGCCCGGCCGCGACGCCGGCGAGCACCACCCGCGCCCAGGATCCCGAGCGCGCGACGCCGTACGACGCCACCAGCGTCGCCATCATCCAGAGCGTCAGCATCGGATCGACGGACGCGAAGTGCACCTGCAGGACGTCGACCGGCACGACGGCGAAGAGGACCATGGCGAGAAGCCCGGTGGCGCGTCCGAAGGCGCGCGTGCCGAGCCATCCGACGAGCCCGAGCGTGCCGAGGCTCGCCGCCGCGCCGACGAGGCGCGAGACGAGGATCGCGTCCAGGAACGGAGCGTCGCGCACCGGCGGTGCCATCATGCCGAGCTGGACGCCTGCGGCCGTGCAGAGCCCCGCGACGGTGCTGTACAGCGTCGGGTAGAAATACCAGATGGGCGTGTTGAAGGACCGCCGCGAGAGCGGGAAGAACATCCCGACGCGGTAGAGCCAGATCATCTCGTCCCGGAAGTACAGACCGTCCGCGAGCCCGTAGGCGAGGCGCCAGCCGCGGAGTGCGGCCGCCCCGACGACGACTCCGGCGGCGAGCCAGAACGCGCGTCGTCCGAGGGACGTGGGAGCGGCGGGGGCTATCGCGGTTGCTCGCCGCGGCCGAACGCGACGAGCGCGCGCCCGTACGGCTCCGGTTGCTCGGCGCCGATCAGGTGACCCGCCTTCGGGATCGTCAGCAGCCGCGCGCCACGGATCTTCTCGACGAAGATCTTGCCGTAGAGCGGCTGCACGAGCCGGTCCTCCGCGCCCCAGACGACGAGCGTCGGCGCCGTGATGCGATGCAGGCGCCGCTCGAGGCCGCGCTCGGGGATCGGGAAGAGGAACTTGGCGGCGGTCTTGAAGCCGCGCCCGAGGGCCAGCAGGAACTCGACCTGCGCCTCGGTGCGATCGTCCTTGTCGGAGAGCATCGCGCCGACGCCGAGCATCATCTGCGCGGCGGGGCAGGTGGTGTCGTGGAACAGGAACGGCACCAGCTCGCTCGTCGTGTAGCCGAAGATGTCGACCACCGGCGCCTCGTCGCGCCACAGGCCGATCGGGGCGGCGAGGGCGAGCCGGCCGATCTCCTTCGGCCGCAGCGCCGCCATCTCGGCGGCGATCCATCCGCCGAGGGACTCGCCCACGACGTAGGGGCGCTCGACGCCGAGCGCTTCCATGACGTCGAAGCAGTGGAAGAAGAGATCGAAGTGGTCGTCCAGCGCCTCGAGACCGACCGACTGGCCGTAGCCCGGAAGGAGCGGCGCGTGGACCGTGAAGCTCGACGAGAGGATCGGCAGCACGCCCTCCCACTGCGGGATGCCGCCGGCGCCGTGCAGGAAGAGGAGCGGAGCACCGCTCCCCGCGCTCAAGACCTCGATGCGCCGGCCCTGGCCGAGGTCGACGAGGCGCGATGCCGGCGAGCTCATGCCGCGGCTCCGACCTTGCGCTCGGCGGTCGCCTGCACGGCGGCGCTCTGGGCGCCCGGCTGCACGCGCTCGTCGGCGGGCAGCGCCTTCGGCCACGCGATGTCGTCGTACTCCGAGAAGATGGGCCGCAGGTGCGCCATCACCTGGGTCGCGAAGAGGTACGTGCTGCGGTTCGTGAGCGCGATCGGCGCGCTGCCGATGTGGGCGCCGATGGCGAGGTGGCCGACCCGGAGCGACTTCGCGAGCTCTTCGAGCTGCTGGCGCACGGTGGCCGGCGAGCCGGCGACGATGTAGCGCTGCTCGCACAGCTCCTTCCACGTCTTGTTCATGCCCATGTTCTGCGACGTGTTGCCGACCTGGGCCACGATGCCGGCGCGCAGCGACGCCTCGCTCATGTACCCCGGTGCGCCCGACGTGCCCGGGTAGAGGTGCAGGCAGCGATTGAAGAAGTAGTCGACGTGCGGCCACCACTCCTTCTCGCACTGGGCGTCGGTGTCGGAGACGCAGATCTGCTGGAAGAAGGCTCCGCGGTGGGGGTTCTCGCTCTTGCCGCGCTTGGCGGCGTGCTCCCAGTAGCCGTCCATCATCTTCTGGGCGCGCTTGTAGCCGCTGAACGAGAGGTAGCTGTAGTTGTAGTCGTGGTCGAGGCAGAAGTCCCACGTCTCGAGCGAGCCCAGCCCCGGCACCCAGATGGGCGGGTGCGGCTTCTGGATCGGCTGCGGCCAGAGGTTCACGTAGCGCAGCTTCGTGTACTTGCCGTTCCACGGGAACGGCTCGCGCTCGGCCCACGCCTTGATGATGAGGTCGTGCGCCTCGCGATACTTGTCGCGCAGCGTGGCCGGGTTCTCGCCGTAGCAGTAGTTCGTGTCCATCGACGTGCCGACGGGGAACCCGGCGATGAGTCGCCCGCCCGAGATGACGTCGAGCATCGCGAACTCCTCGGCCACGCGGATGGGCGGGTTGTAGAGCGCGATCGAGTTGCCGAGGACGAGCAGCATGGCGTTCTTCGTCCGCCGCGCGAGCGCAGCGGCCATGATGTTCGGCGACGGCATCATGCCGTAGGCGTTCTGGTGGTGCTCGTTCACGCCGACGGCGTCGAAGCCCATCTGGTCGGCGTACTCGAGCATGTCCAGATACTCGTTGTAGAGCCGGTGGCCGCGCTCGGGATCGTAGAGGCGATTGGGGAGATCGACCCATACGCTGTGGTAGCGATCCCGGAAATCGTCGGGCAGCCATCGCCACGGCATCAGGTGGAACCAGCTCAGCTTCATGGGCGCCTCCCGCCGCGGCGCGGCACCGCGCGCACCCTGCGGCTCTCGGGCGGTGCGTCGCACAGGCTCTTGAGAAAGGCAAGGCGAGTGGTGCTAGAACGATCCGCGCCATGACCGATCTCGTCGTGCGGGACGCACTGGTCGTCGACGGCACGGGACGCGACGCGTTTCGGGGCGACGTCGCCGTCACCGGCGATCGCATCGCCACCGTCGGCCGCGTCGCCGAGCGCGGGCGGACGGAGATCGACGCCGCCGGCCTCGCCCTCGCGCCCGGATTCATCGATCTGCACACGCACTACGACTGCCAGCTCTTCTGGGACGCGCACGCGACGCCGTCGCCGTGGCACGGCGTCACCACGGTCGTCATGGGGAACTGCGGGTTCACGCTCGCGCCCTGCAAGCCCGAGCACCGCGACACGATCATGCGGCTCCTCTCGTTCGTCGAGGGCATGCCGCTCGACACGCTGCGCGCCGCCATCCCGTGGAGCTGGGAGAGCTACGCCGACTACCTGGGCGCGCTCGAGCGGCAGGGGCTCGGCATCAACGTGGCGTCGTTCGTCGGCCACTCGGCGATTCGCCTGCACGTGATGGGCGCCGACGCGCTCGAGCGTCCTGCCACGGCGGCCGAGCGCGACGCCATGGCGGCGCACGTCCGCAACGCGATGGACGCGGGCGCGCTCGGCTGGTCGACGTCGTTCGCGCCCACGCACTTCTTCGCCGACGACAACAAGCCCGCGCCGAGCCGGGTGGCCGAGCGCGACGAGCTGCTCGCGCTGGCGGAGGCCCTGCGGCCGTACGATCGCGGCATCGTCGAGCTCGCGCCGCGCCTCCTCGTCGGATCGACCGAGGACCGCATCGAGGAGATCGGCTTCTACGCCGATCTCGCGCGTGCGAGCGGCAAGCTCGTCGTATGGGCGCCGCTCTTCCAGACCTCGTTCGTCCCCGATCAGGGCGAGCGCTGCCTCGACGAGGCGGCGCGCCTCCAGCGCGAGGGAGTGAACGTGACGCCGCAGGTCGGCTGCCGTCCGCTCGAGCTGCGCTTCGACTTCGCGCGGCCCGGCTTCGGCCTCGACAACAACCCCTTCTGGCGCCCGATCATGGCGAAGCCGCGCGAGGAGCGGACGCGGCTGTTCGCCGATCCGGCATTCCGCGAGAGCCTCGCCAGCAACTCGAGAGGCTTCGTCATGGCGCTCGCGCGCGAGTGGAGCCAGATCGTGCTCCGGATCCCGGGCGGCGAGCGGACGCGCGCGCTGCAGGATCGCAGCGTCGCCGAGATCGCCGCGGAGCGCGGCGTGGCGCCGGTCGATGCCTTCTGCGACGTCGTCCTGGAGGGGAATCTCGAAGACCAGTGGGGCGCGCTCGTCATGAACTACGACGAGGACCACGTGGCGCCCATGCTGCGGCATCCGGCCGGGGTCATGGCGCTGTCCGACGCCGGCGCCCACATGGACACGCTCTGCGACCAGGGGTTCACGACCTACCTCCTGGGGCACTGGGTGCGCGAGCGTGGACGGCTCTCCCTCGAGGAGGCGGTGCAGCTCGTGACGAGCAAGCCCGCCGATCGCTACGGCCTGCGCGGGCGGGGACGGATCGCGGCCGGTGGCGCCGCCGACCTCGTGCTGTTCGACCCGAAGCGCGTCGGCACCAAGCCGACGCGGCTCGTGAACGACCTGCCGGAAGGGCAGCGCCGTCTCCTGCAGGGCGCCGACGGGATCGAGTACGTGCTCGTGAACGGCGCGGCCGTGGTCGAGCGCGGCGCCCCCGTCGACCGCCGGGCGGGCCGTCTCCTCCGCGGCGGCCTCTGATTTCGAGAAAGGAACCAGCCAGGGCATGCGCAGCGACGCCGACGCGAAGAAGCAGATCATCGAGATCGCGAACGACCTGTTCGCGATGGGGCACCTGACGCCAACGGGCGGCAACCTCTCCGCCCGCGCGGCGGACGACGACAAGATCTGGATCACGCCCTCGCAGCTCTACAAGGGCAGCCTCACGCTCGAGTGCCTCCTGTGCATCCGCGAGGACGGGTCGATCGTCGAAGGGGAAGGGAAGCCGTCGGTCGAGTACCAGATGCACTGGGGCTCCTACCGCGTGCGCCCCGACGCGACCGGGGCGGTGCACACCCACAGCCCGGCGGCTACGGCGTTCGGGATCACCAACCAGAAGTTCCCGCCCATCAACACGGACGCGATCTTCCTGGCCGACACGCAGATCGTGCCGTGGTTCATGCCGGGATCGAGCGAGCTCGCCGAAGCGGTTTCCGAGGCGCTCAAGGCGAGCCGCGGCGCGATCCTGCAGTGCCACGGCCTCATGGCGGTCGGGAAGACCATGCGCGACGCGGCGACGCGCGCGATGATGATCGAGGAGACGGCGAAGCTCTACCTCTACTGCAAGCAGTTCGGGGGCGAGGTCGCGGTCATTCCGCCCGAGTGGGTCGAGCGGCTCGCCGGCTTCGCGGCGTTCCTCTAGCCCATGCCGAGCGCCACGGTCGTCAAGCTGCCGCAGGGACGCATGCGCCGGCTGGAACGCCGGCTCGACCTCGTCGAGCAGCGCGTGCGCGATCTGGGCGACCAGCTCGATCAGGCGACCGACGTGCTGACGCGCCTCGTGCGCGTGGTGGCGATGCAGAACCGCCAGACGCGCAAGACGCTGGACCGCCTGGAGCTGCGCATCGAGCGCATGCACCGGGCCGTCACGACCGGCCGCACGGCGGACCTCCGGCGCGTGAACGGCCTCGAGCGCCGGCTGGCGATCCTGGAACGACGGCTTTCGTGATGGAGATGCTGCCATGCTGACGCTGCTCGTCGCGATCGTGATCGTGTTCTGCTTGGGAATGGGGGTCATCGCGCTCGCCGCACCGGAGCGCGTCGCGGCCATCTTCGGCACGACGACGACGCCGGCGGCCCGCAACGAGATCCGCGCCGTGTATGGGGGGTTCGGCATCGTCATCGCGGCCATGCTCGCGTGGGGACTGCGCGACCCTGCGATGCGCCCGGGCATTTTCCTCACCGTGGCGGCTTCATTCGCGGGAATGGCGCTCGGTCGCGTCGTGTCCGCGGGTCTCGAGCGGCCGGGTGGCTTCTACCCGTCGTGGTTCTACTGCACGGTCGAGCTGGCGATGGCAGGCACGCTCTGGGCCGCGCGCTTTCCTTGACCGGAACGTGGGTGCCTTCATCATGCTGGGCTGGCTCGTCGGATTGATCGTGCTCATCTACGGCCTGGTGCGTCGCTTCGACCCAGAGGCACGTCGCCCGTCGAAGACCAAGACGGCCGCTGATGGATGAGCTGACGCCACTTCTGCAGGCCGCGATCAGCTTCGCCTACATCGGCGGGTTCACGTTCGTCGCCATCGGCGTGTGGCTGAGCGTCCGGGGGGGACGCCTGCATCCCCTCCTCCTCGTGTGCATCTCGGCCATCTCGTTCTCGTGGATCGAGGCTCCCTACGATTGGGCGGTGTACGCGCAGTTCCCACCTGCCATCCCCCGCATGCCGTCCTGGTGGCCGTTGAACATGACCTGGGGTGGTCTGCCGGCGTCGGTTCCCCCCGGCTACATCGCCTACTTCGTCCTGCCCGCAGTGCTCGGTGCCTTCCTCGGACGCCGGCTGATCGCGAGGTTTCGATGGCGCCGGCCGATGACCCTGTTGACCGTCGGCCTCGTCGTCGGATTCGCCTGGGCGTTCCTGTTCAATGCGATCATAGGCGCCAGGTTCGGCGTCTTCTCCTACGGGCGGGTGATCAGCGGGCTCGCACTGTGGGAGGGCACCCCGCACCAGTACCCGGTGTACGACGCGCTGGCGATGGGCGTGCAGATGATGGTCTTCACCTATCTGCTCGGGCGAACGGACCCGCAGGGCCGCACCGTCATCGACATGTGGGCCGACGCGACGTCGCGCGGCCGCCGGCAATCCGCACTCCACTCGGTGACCGGGTTCGTCGCCGTCGGGCACCTCGTCTACCTGTCGGTCTTCGCGCCGCACCTCCTCACCAAAGTGTGGGGTATGGTGGACGCGGGGCCCACCGAGCAGCTGTTCGAAGGCGTGCCGAACCAACCCGAGTAGCGAAGATCGAGATCCTCTCCATCCCGCCTCGCAAGGAGCTCGGCGACGTGTGCTGCAAGTGCCGTTTCGGTGTGCGAGCTCCCGACGATCCCGAGTACGTGAAGGACCCGGCGATCCCATCAAGAAGGGCTAGTAGACGCCGGCACCCAGTTTCGAGTGATCCCAGCTCGACGTCTTGATCGGCGTGATGCGGACGAGGACGCGCTTGGAGGCCTGGCCGCGCAGCGCGTCTCGAAGCGAAACCGACGGCTCGAGGCCGTTGTACTTGACGTTCACGCGCTCGAGCATGTCGAGGACCTTCTCGGTGTCGCGCACCAGGTCGGCGCGCCCGGTGATCATGAGGCCCTTCAGCTCGGGGTAGGTGCGCCCGCTCTCGACCAGCAGCGTGCAGCGCGGGTCGCGCTCGAGGTTCTTCGTCTTCTGCGACTTCGCGAACGTGGTCATGAGGATCGTGCCGTCGCGCTCGGGGATGAACCACATGGCCGTGAGCTGCGGGTGGCCCTTGGGGCCGTTGGTGGCGAGGATGATCGTGTGGGCGCTGTCGAGGTAGCTCCGCTGCTCGTCGGGTGTGAGAGCGATCTGGTCGCGGCGATTCATGGCGGTCGGCTGTAGTACACGGGGCGATCAAACACTACTGCGGCCGCCGTCGCGGGCGGCACTTTCAATTGCGCGCGCCACTCGATATCCGGAGCGGATGGTTCGGATGATCTACGAGGGCCGGGTGGTGAACCTGCGCATCGAGCGGGTGGCGCTGCCGAACGGGGCGACGGTCGATCTCGAGCTGATGGATCACAAGGGCGCCTCCGCCGTGGCCGCGGTCGACGAGGCCCGCCGCGTGGTGCTGATCCGGCAGTATCGGCACGCGGCGGGCGGCTACATCTGGGAGCTGCCGGCGGGTATCCTCGCCACGGCGGACGAGCCGCCGGTCGCGTGCGCCGCGCGCGAGCTGCGCGAAGAGGTCGGCCTCACCGCCCGCGAGCTGCGCCACCTGGGATCGGTCTTCACCACGCCCGGGTTCTGCAACGAGCGCATCCACCTCTTTCTCGCGCGTGGCCTCGAGCAGGTCGGCCACGCGCGCGACGATGACGAGGTGATCGACGAGATCCGCGAGGTGCCGCTCGACGAAGCGCTCGCCATGGTCCACCGCGGCGAGATCGTCGACGCGAAGACGATCATCGGCCTCGAGCTCGCAGCCGCCGCAGTCCGGGAGGCCGCGTGAAGGTCGGGCTCACGGGATTTTCTGGCTCCGGCAAGACGATGGTCTTCTCGGCGCTGACGGGGCTCCGCGCGACGGCCGGCGAGCGGCGCGCGCTGCTCGGGACCATCAAGGTGCCCGACGCGCGCGTCGACGCGCTCGCGAAGATCCACAACCCGAAGAAGGTGACCTACGCCGAGGTCACGTTCGTCGACTTCCCGCCGCCGAAGGACGCAACCAGGAAGGCCGTCCTCGACGCCGAGATCGTGACGGCCCTGCGCGACGCCGACGCGCTCGTCGTCGTCGTGCGCGGGTTCCCCGATCTCGCGGGCGCCGCCGCGACACCCGCGGCCGACGTCGAGGCGTTCGGGACCGAGCTCGTGCTCGCGGATCTCGCGCAGGTCGAAAAGAAGGTCGAGCGCATGAAGAAGGAGAAGGGCAACGAGCGCGAGCTCGCGCTCTTCGTCCGCCTGCAGGCGCTGCTCGAAGACGGCCGCCCGCTTCGCCTGGCGGGACTCTCGGCCGACGAGCAGACGGCGCTCTCGAGCTTCGCGTTTCTCTCTATGCGCCCGCTGCTCGTGGTCGTGAACGTCGCCGAGGCCGAGGTCGCGAAGCCGGTGCCGGCCGACGTCGCTGCCGCGGCGAAGGCCGTCGGTGCAGAAGCGCTCGTTCTGTCGGCGGCGGTGGAAGCCGAGGTGGCCGAGCTCGAGCCGGCGGACCGCGCCGCGTTTCTCGCCGATCTGGGTCTCACCGAGAGCGCGCGTGACCGCTTCATTCGCGCGAGCTACGGCCTGCTCGACTTGATCAGCTTCCTCACCGCGGGCGAGGACGAGTGTCGCGCCTGGCCGATCCGTCGCGGGACGGTCGCGCGCAAGGCCGCGGGTCGCATCCACAGCGACATCGAGCGCGGCTTCATCCGCGCCGAGGTGATGGCGTTCGACGACTTCATCGCGCTCGGCAGCGAGGCCAGGTGTCGCGAGGCGGGGAAGCTGCGGCTCGAAGGGAAGGACTACGTCGTCCAGGACGGCGACATCGTGCACTTCCGGTTCGCGGTGTAGCGTCGCGCGGCGCTCAGGTGACGCGACCCCCCGTCGTCAGGGCTCGACGATGACCGGGGTTCCGATCTTCACCCGATCGAAGAGCATCACGACGTCTTCGTTCCGCATCCGCACACAGCCGTGGCTCACCGCTTGTCCGAGCAGCTCCGGCTGCGGCGTGCCGTGAAAGCCGACGTCCCAGCCGTGGGGCGACATCGCGAAGCCGATCCAGCGAAGGCCCATCGGGTTCTTCGGGCCCGGAGGGATCCGACCGAGGACGCGCGTCGGATCCTTGAAGTCGAACTTCACCCAATCGGGGTTCTTGACCATCTCCTTGATCGCGAACTTCCCGGTCGGAGTTTCCGTGGGCTTTCGGCCGACCGCGACGATGTACGACTTCGGGGGCGACCCCGGGGGGTCGTCCATCAGATAGACGCGGCGTTCGTTCAGCTTGAGGACCAGATATGGCCCCACAGCGTCCTTCCTTCCCTCTGTTTTCTGCACCTTCGGCTCGCTCAGGGCGGCACATCCCCCGGTCACGAGCAGGACCAAGAGGACCAGGGCGACCGGCACCGGGTAGGCGCGCCGAGCCGCGGGGCTGCTTGGAGTCAAGGGCAATGCAAGGGGGGTCACCATGAGTCCCTTTATGCCAGACGGGGGACCATTTTGCGATTTGCGCGAAACTTTGTATGGAGACGTCACTGCATGGAAGTAGGCCCGGCGGGGCAGGCCGAAAACGGCGATGGATCGCCATGCCTGTGTCGTCGCGAGCCGCAAACCCAATAAGGGGGAACGATGAGAATAGGCAGAGGAGTAGCCGCACTTGCTGTGCTGGTGGGACTCACCGGGTGCAGCGCGATGCGGGACAATCCCACTCTCTGTAAAGCCATCACGACCGCGAGCGGTGCCGTCATCGGCGGAGCGCTCGGGGGCACGCTGGTCGGCGAGTTCGAGGGTGGGGATGGCGGTGACTCTGGTCAGATCGCCGCAGGGACGGGCGGTGGCTTCGTCGGAGGTGGCCTGGTCGGCTACCTGATCGGCCACTACGCTTGCCCAGAGCCGCCGCCGCCACCGCCACCGCCACCGCCAGCTCGGCCGGCTCCGCCTCCACCGCCGCCGCCGCAGCGTCGCGGCGGCTGAGGATCAGCGCAGTAGACGAGGCGGCCGCATGGGCGGCCGCCTCGTCAGCGACTGCGTGTATGGGTCGAGAGCAGCTCGAGCGCCGACGGGAGTCGTGTGTCTACTTGCAGACGATGCGGCCGCCCGGCAGGAACTTGCACTGCTGGTCCTGTCCGGTCGTGTAGGTGGACTCACCACACTGTCCGGTCGTCGCGTTCGGCGAGTCGATGACGAGCGTCGCACGCACGGTGGGCTCGGTCGGTAGGCCGTACGTTCCGTTCTTCCCCACGACCGTGAACTTGATCTCGCCCGGCGTGCGGCTCTTCAGCACCGCCTTCGTGATGCCGTCGACCGCGCCCGTACGATCGCGGTAGATCCACGCGGTCCCGGCGCCGTTCGTGATCCACGGCGAGCCGCCGGGGATGGTCGCGTCCACTGCCGTCGCGCCGGTGCCGTCGGTCACGACGAAGCGGATCCCCTTGGTGGGTGGATCGATCGCCGGCGACGTCGGGACGGTCATCAGGCCCTTGAACTTGACGCGGTCGTCGCCCGCCGGCGCCACCAGGCGCGCCATGGTGAGCTTCGTCTTCACGCCCACGACCGGCACGATGTTCGTGCACGGGTCGCACGCGTCGCCGACGCCGTCGCCGTCGGTGTCGGCCTGAGCCGGATCCGCGACCGCCGGGCAGTCGTCGATGGGATCGCAGGCGCCGTCCCCGTCGCCGTCGGTGTTGTTGACACCGGTATCGGGCGGGCACGCCGCGCTCGAGCCCGTGCAGGTCTCGGCCACGTCGCAGGGCGCCGAGGACTCCCGGCACGTGGTGCCCGCCGGGGCGAGGGCGTCGGCCGGACAGGTGTCGCCGACGCCGTCGCAGCTCTCGGCCGCGTCACAGAGATCCGTCGACGGCCGGCAGACCGCCGTGCTCTTCGCATCGGCCGGGCAGACCCCGCTCGTTCCAGTGCAGCTCTCCGCCACGTCGCACACTCCGGCCGACGGGCGGCACACGAGCGAGGATGGCTGGAACGCGTCGGCCGGGCAGGCGCTGGTCGAGCCGTTGCAGGTCTCGGCGATGTCGCACGAGCCCGCCGAGGCGCGACAGACCGTGCCGCTCGGCGCGAGGACGTCGGCGGGGCAGCTCGCGCTGGCGCCGCTGCACACCTCGGCGACGTCGCACCCTCCCGCCGCCGCGCGACAGGTCGTGCCCGACGGCTGGAGGCCGTCTGTCGGACAGTTGCTGCCGACGCCGTCGCAGCTCTCGGCCGCGTCACACAGGTCCACGGCCGGCCGGCACACGGCGGTGCTCTTGGCGTCGGGCGGACAGGTCCCGCTCGTGCCGTTGCAGGACTCGGCGGGATCGCAGACGCCGGCGGAGGGCCGGCATTCGAGTCCGGCGCCCTGCACGACGTCGGCGGGACAAGAGGCGGAGGTTCCGGTGCAGGATTCGGCGATGTCGCACACGCTGGCGGCGGCACGACACACTTGCCCCGACGGCTGGAACGCGTCGGCAGGGCAGGTCGGGTTCGCGCCGTCACAGGTCTCGCCGACGTCGCAGGTGCCAGCCGCGGGACGGCACACCGTGCCCGAGGGAGAGACCGAGTTGGCGGGGCAGACAGGGCTGGAACCCGTGCACAGCTCCGCGACGTCGCATACGCCCGCCGGCGCGCGGCAGACCGTGCCGTTCGGGCTCAAGACGTCGGGTGGGCACGTGTTGCTCACGCCGTCGCAGGTCTCGGCCGCGTCACAGAGGTCCGACGAAGGCCGGCATACGGCCGTGCTCTTCGCGTCGGCCGGGCAGGTAGCGCTCGCCCCGGTGCAATTCTCGGCGACGTCGCACGCTCCCACTGAAGCGCGACACACGGTGCTCATCGGCTGGAAGGTGTTCGGCGGACAGGGCGCGCTCGATCCCGTGCAGAACTCGGCGACGTCACAGATGCCCGCGGAGGTGCGGCACTCGAACGTGGCGGGCCGGAAGGCGTTGGCGGGGCACGCGGCGCTGACGCCGTCGCAGCTCTCGGCGAGGTCACACGGCCCGGCCGCGTCGCGGCACAGCGAGCCCGCGGGGCGGACGAGATCCGGAGGACACGCATCGTTGATGCCGTCGCAGCTCTCGGCCTGGTCGCAGAGATCCGCCGCGAAGCGGCAGACGCTGGTCTTCTTGGCGTCGGAGGGGCATGCCGCACCGATGCCCGTGCACTGGTCGGCCTGGTCGCACGGTCCCGCCGACAGGCGGCACACGAGCGTCGCGGGCTGGAACGTATCGGCAGGGCAGACGCCACTGAAGCCGGTGCAGGTCTCGACCACGTCGCAGACGCCGGCCGATGCGCGGCACTCGGTAGCCGCCGGCACGAAGGCGTCGGGCGGACAGGCGCCCGAGAGACCCGTGCAGCTCTCGGCCACGTCGCACACGCCGGCCGCCACGCGGCAGACGGTGCCGACATTCACCACGAGGTCGGCCGGACAGAGCGGGCTCGACCCCGTGCAGTTCTCGGCGATGTCGCACGTGCCGACGCTCGCGCGGCAGACGGTCGTCGACGGCTGCAAGCTGTCCGCCGGACAGGCGCCGGTGACGCCCGTACAGGTCTCGGCGATGTCGCAGATGCCCGCCGAAGGCCGGCAGACCGTTCCGCCCGGTACCACGATGTCGGCGGGACAGGTGTTGTGCGATCCATCGCAGTTCTCCGGCACGTCGCACACGCCCACCGACGGACGGCAGACGGCGACGCTCTTGGCGTCGCCGGGACAGATGGCGCTCGCTCCGGTACAGCTCTCGGCGAGGTCGCACACGCCCTGGGAGCCGCGACAGACGACCGTGCTCGGCAGGAAGCCGTCGACGGGACAGGCGGTACTGACGCCGTCGCAGAACTCGGCCTGGTCGCAGATGTTGGCGATGGGACGACACGAGAAGCCGCTCGGTCGAATGACGTCGGCGGGACAGGTGCCGCTCGCGCCGGTGCACGTCTCCGCGACGTCGCACGCTCCGGCCGCGGGACGGCAAACCGTCGTCGACGGTTCGAACTGACACGTCGGCGAGCAGCAGTCGCCGGCGACGGTGTTGCCGTCGTCGCACTGCTCACCGGCGTCGAGGATGGTGTCGCCGCACACCTGCGCCGCGGCGGGCGCGGCCATGCCGAGCACGAGCGTCGTAGCGAGCAGCACGCCGCCCAAGACGGCGAGGCGTCCCGTCACGCGAGTTGCGGAAGCCGACCGGCACTTGGCCTGAAAGAAATGCATCGACACGAGGGCCCCTCCTCCAACGTTAGCCCTTGTTGGGTAACATAGGCGCCGATGCGCTTGTCAATGAAAAAAGGAGGCGCCCGGCGCGTGTAACATGGCGATCGCGCCAGCGTTTTCCGTACGAAGGTAGTAGCTTCAATCGGGCATCCGTGCACAGTCTCGGAGCGTGCACCCGGCCCGGCGGAGGCTCCTCTGGATCAACGTTTTCGGTGGCGTGGCCGTCCTCGGGAGCTACTGGTACGGGTTCGCCACGACGCGCGACCCTGGCGCGCTTTGGGGGGGTGTCCCCGACTGGATGCGCCCCGCCTATGCGGTCTCGATGCTGGCCGCAGCTGCCGGCTACTTCCCGGCCTTCGCCTTCGTGCTCCTGCGCCTGGACGCCGAGCGGGTTCGCGTGGGGCGCCAGGGCTACGGCGTATTCTCCGCGCTCTACGCTCTCATGCTGGTGCCGTCGGCCCTCTGGATGCCTCTCACGTTCCGCATGCTCGAGGCGCCGTCCGAGGGGCTCTGGATCGTGATCCGCTTCGTTCTGTGTGCGGTGGCGGTGGGATCGGTCGGGCTCCTCGTTGCGATCGTACGGGCGCATCCGCGGCCGTCGACGGCGATCTTCCGGCTCGCCGTCGCGGGACAGCTGGCCTTCTGCGTGCAGACGGCCGTGCTCGATCCGCTCGTATGGCCGGCGTACTTCCCCCACTGACGCTGCCTTTCAGTTCGCGCGACGGGGGTGCTAAGGGTCCGGCGATGGCTCACGTGACGTTCAAGCAGATGATGAACGAGGTCGTCGCGTTCGGGAGCTGCTGCGAGTGCGGCACCTGCGTCCTCGTGTGCCCGCACAACGTCATCGACTACATCGACGGGAAGCCGAAGCAGGTGGCGAAGGCCACCGCCGCCTTCGACCACTGCGGCATCAGCACCGGCATCGGCTGCGACGTCTGCGCGCAAGTGTGTCCCCGGATCGGCATCCGCGAGTTCGACCTCCGCGACCAGGTCCATCCGAAGGAGCCCGCGCTGCACGAGGACGTCTTCGGGCGCTACCGCCGCATCGTCGCGGCGCGCTGCAAGGATCCGGAGATCCTCGCCAAGTGTCAGGACGGCGGCGTCGTGACGGCGATCCTGGCGCACGGCCTGCGCGAAGGCATCTTCGACGGGGCGTGCGTGTCGGCCGCCGATCCCGAGATGCCCGCGCATCCCAAGCCCAAGGTCGTGCGCACCGTCCACGAGGCGATCGGCAGCGCGTCGAGCTGGTACACCTACTGTCCGAACGACCTTGCGCTCGAGCAGGCCGACAAGCTCGGGTTGAAGAAGGTGGCGTTCGTCGGCGTGCCCTGCCAGATCACGCCCGTCCGCAAGATCCAGCACGCCGACACCGCGTTCATCCACAACGGGAAGAAGAAGCCCGCGCACATCGAGAAGCAGACCAAGTTCTTGAAAGGCTTCGGCGAGATCGTCGACTTCACGATCGGCCTCCTGTGTACCGAGGTCTTCACCTACGAGGGCCTCATGGTGAAGAAGATCCAGGAGGAAATGCAGATCCCCCTGTCGGAGGTGAAGAAGTTCAACGTGAAGGGGAAGGTCCTCGTCTACAAGAAGGACGGCGAGGTCGTGGAGATGAGCCTCCACAAGGCGCAGGAGTACGCACGGCCCGAGTGCCACCACTGCGGTGACTTCACGGCCGAGCTCGCCGACATCTCGTGCGGCGGCGTCGCGTGCATGGACTGGACGATCACCGTCCTGCGCTCCAAGCGCGGCGAGGAGCTGTTCGACGACATGGTTCGCCGCGGTCTGCTCGAGACGCGCCCCATGGACGAGTTCGAGCAGTCCATGAAGGTGATGATCCGCCTGACGAAGAAGCAGCGCGATCGCGTTCCGGTGCCGCCGGGCCGCAGCCCCCGCTACGTGCGCCCCGAGGGCTACCCGCGCGTCGGCGCGGATCCGCAGGGCTAGTCCGAGAACAGCGCCGCGATCTCGTCGCCGCGTGCTTCGGCGTCGGCGCGGCCGAGCTCGATCAGGTGCTCGGCGTAGCAGCGGTCGAAGTAGAGGTAGGAGAGCAGGTCTTCCTCGACGACGTCGCCGCGCACGGCGTAGCGGACGATCACGTCGGCGAGCCAGCCCTGCAGCGTGCGCCCGGGCGGACGGTGCTCGACGCACTCGGCGGCGATCACGCCGAGGTCGCGCGACGGCTGCAGGTAGACGTGGCGGACGACGCGATACGGGTTGCCGCGCAGGCGCTCGATCGTCTCGTTCATGCGCGGCAGGAACTCGGGGCCGTAGGCGCGCACGCCCGTCTCGAGGATGGCGTTCATGAGCGCCAGGCGATCGACGTCGTAGTCGACGTGGTCGAGCAGGAGCGCGTTCAGCACCTTGCCGGTGAGATAGGTGAGCGACGGAAAGCTCGCGACGCGATGACTCGCCAGAGCGGCGTCCTCTTCGGCGGTCGGCACGTGGCGCAGCCCGACGACGAAGAGACGGTCGGCGCCCAGCCGCAGCGCGGGTGACAGGGGGGTGTTGAGGCGCAGGCCGCCGTCGCAGAAGTAGCTGCCGTCGACGGCGAGCGACGGAAAGAGGAACGGGATCGCCGCCGACGCAAGAGCGTGCACCGGCTGGAGCTGCGTCGAGCGCGCGATCACGAACGGGTCGTGCGACCAGCCGTGGAGGCGCGTTCCGGGCCGGTCGATCCACACCACCGACTTGCCCGTGGCGATCTCCGTCGCGGCGATCGCGACCGCCTCGATCGCGCCGGTGTCGAGCCGGCGGCGCAGCTCGTCCCACGGGATCTTCTCGCGCACGAGCCGCTCCAGGGGACGGGTGTCGAGGAGGCCCGAAAGCCGTCCCTCCGTCGGTACCTCGCGCTTGAGGCCGAGGAGGCGCCTCGGAACGGCGACCAGGTTCGGCACGTGCAGGTCGTAGACGCCGTCGACCGACAGCGAGCGCCAGATCGAGATCAACCGGTCCCCGGCCCCGGGGGTCGCTCCGCTGGCGGCCGCATAGCAGGCGTGGATGGCTCCGACGCTGGTCCCCGTGAAGATGTCGAGGTCGAGCGGTCGGCCCAGGCGCCGGGGCAGGGTGTCGAGCAGGAAGGAGAGGACCCCGACTTCGTAGGCCCCGCGGGCTCCGCCACCCGACATCACGAGCCCTAGCCGATGCCCATTCCACACGGTCGTCCGGACCGATAGCCTATTGCGACGGGGCTGTGCTAGACACACATTCCCCGCCGGGGCGCGGCTCCGCGCCATCCGGGCTCTCATCACAAAGGCGACGTCAGGAGGATCCCCATGGCCAAGGCAGTGATCGTCAGCGCGACTCGGACCGCCGTCGGTACGCTCGGAGGCGCGCTGGCCCAGCAGCCGGCGACGAAGCTCGGAGCGATCGCCGTGAAGGAGGCGATCGCCCGCGCCAAGATCCAGCCCGGACAGGTCGACGAGGTGATCCTCGGCAACGTGCTGTCGGCGGGGCTCGGACTGAACCCGTCGCGCGTCGCCGAGCTCGAGGGCGGGCTGCCCAACGAGGTCCCGGTCTACGGGGTGAACAAGGCGTGCGGATCGGGCCTCAAGGCCGTCGCGCTGGCCGCCCAGTCGATCCTCCTGGGCGACGCCAACATCGTCGTGGCGGGCGGGATGGAGAGCATGAGCGGCGCCCCCTACATCTTGAAGAAGGCGCGCTTCGGCGTCCGGATGGGGCACGATCAGCTGCTCGACTCCATGATCGCCGACGGGCTCACCTGTCCGATCACGCACGTCCACATGGGCGTCACCGCCGAGAACATAGCCGCCAAGTACGGTGTCACGCGCGAGGAGCAGGACGAGTTCGCGGCCGAGAGCCAGCACAAGGCCGGCGAGGCCATCAAGGGCGGGAAGTTCAAGGCCGAGATCGTCGCGGTCGAGGTGCCGGGCGCGAAGAAGGGCGAGGTCTTCAAGTTCGACACCGACGAGCATCCGCGACCCGACACCAAGACCGAGGTGCTCGCGAAGCTCCGTCCGGCCTTCAAGCCCGACGGCGGCTCCGTCACGGCCGGCAATGCCTCGGGCATCAACGACGGCGCCGCGGCGCTCGTCGTCATGTCCGACACCAAGGCGAAGGAGCTGGGCCTGACGCCGCTCGCGACCATCCGCTCGTACGCCTCGGCCGGCGTCGATCCGTCGATCATGGGCATGGGCCCGTGGCCGTCGTGCGAGAAGGCGCTTGCGAAGGCCGGCCTCCGCAAGGAGGAGATCGACCTCTGGGAGCTGAACGAGGCGTTCGCCGCGCAGTCGCTCGGCGTGCTCCGCGAGCTCAAGATCCCCAAGGCGCGTGTCAACGTCCACGGCGGCGCGATCGCCATCGGTCACCCGATCGGCGCGAGCGGCGCCCGCGTGCTGACCACGCTGCTCTACGCCATGGCCGATCGCAGCGCGAAGCTCGGCGTCGCGTCGCTCTGCATCGGCGGTGGACAGGGCATCGCGATGGTCGTCGAGCGAGCCTAGTCGGCGTGGGCATCGCGGCGTTCTTCGACATCGACGGAACGCTCCTCGCCCGCAACTCCGCTCCGCTCTACATGCGCCACCTGCGGCGGACGGGCCAGGCCCGCCGCCGCGACGTGGCGTGGACGCTCTACTACCTCGCGCGATACAAGCTGGGCCTCCTCGACATCCAGAGCACGCTCGGCGAGTCGATGCGGTTCGTCGTCGGCAAAGACGAACGGACGATGCGCGAGGACTGCGAGCGCTGGTACGTCCGCGACGTCCGCCAATACCTCTATCCGCAGATGGCCGCGCTCGTGGCGGCGCATCGCGAGGCGGGACACGTGCCGGTGCTGGCGACGAGCGCAACGCGGTATCTGGCCGAGCCGCTCGCCGCCGACCTCGGCATCGGACACTTCCTGGTGACGCAGCTCGAGGTGGAGGAGGGCCTGTTCACCGGCAAGGTCGTACACCCGATCTGCTACGCCGAGGGCAAGGTGCACTGGGCCCGTGCGCTCGCGACGCGCGAGGGCCTCGACCTCGCGGAGAGCTACTTCTACACCGATTCCGTGACCGATCTGCCGCTGCTGGAAGCCGTCGGCCACCCGCTGATCGTCCACCCCGATCCTCCCTTGCGACGCGTGGCCCAGCGCCGCGGTTGGCCGATCCTCCGCCCGCGCCTCGGCGAGCGGACACCCCTCCCTCTGGCCATCGCGGGCCCCGAACGCTACACTCCCGGCCTCACGTAGCTGGGATGGAAGGAGCGGATTGATGCGGAGGGATGACGGACGAGCGGCGGGCGGACGGCCACGCGGCGCCATCCTGCGTCCCCTGGTGCTGCTGATCGCGGCGGTCGCGACCGGATTCGGCATGTGGCGCGTTCTCATGAACGACGAGCCCGTGCGCCCGCCCACCGGCGAGCAGATCTCCAAGCACGATCAGCACGCTCTGAACGCCCTGCTCACCGACGGCGCGAGATAGCCGGCCCATGGCCGCTGCCGACGACGCGCTCCGGCGGCTCCCGCCGCAGAGCCTCGAGGCCGAGGAGTCGGTCCTGGGCGGCGTTCTGCTCGACAACACCGCCCTCGATCGCGTGCTCGAGTTCGTGCGCGCCGACGACTTCTACCGCGAGGCGCACCGCCGCATCTTCCGGGCCATGATCGTGCTCGCCGAGCGCAACGAGCCGGCCGACCTCGTGACGCTGCCCGAAACGCTGCGCCAGCGTGGTGAGCTGCAGGACGTGGGCGGCGCGTCGTACCTGGCCGAGCTCGCGGAGCGAGTGCCGACCGCAGCCAACGTCACGCACTACGCCCGCATCGTGCGCGAGAAGGCGATTCTGCGAAGCCTCATCGGCGCCGCGACCGAGATCGCGTCGAGCGGCTATCAGGATTCACGCGACGTGAAGGACCTGCTCGATCGCGCCGAACAGCAGATCTGCTCCATCTCGGAGCGCGAGGTGAAGCCGGCGTTCGTGAAGCTCGACTCCCTCATGAGCGACACGTTCCACCTGGTCGAGCGCCTGCACGCGCAGAAGCAGGCCGTGACGGGCGTCACGACCGGCTTCGTCGACCTCGACAAGCTGACGGCGGGGCTCCAGCCGTCCGATCTGGTGATCATCGCGGGCCGGCCGAGCATGGGGAAGACGGCGTTCGTGCTCAACATCGCGGCCAACGCCGCGCTCCGCGCAGGGACCGGCATCGCCGTCTTCTCGCTCGAGATGTCGAAGGAGCAGCTCGCGCTCCGCATGCTGTGCTCCGAGGCCCGCATCGACCTCGCGCGCGTGCGCACCGGGCACCTGCAGCCGGGCGAGCTCTCGGAGCTGGCGCAGTCGGCGCACGTGCTCATGTCGGCCCCGATCTACATCGACGACTCGCCCGCCATCACCGTGCTCGAGCTCCGCGCGAAGGCGCGCCGCCTCTGGCGCGATCCCGCTTCGAAGCTGGGGCTCGTGGTCGTCGACTACCTGCAGCTCATGCGGAGCTCGGAGGGCAAGGACAGCCGGGAGCAGGAGATCTCCGAGATCTCACGCTCGCTCAAGGCGCTCGCCAAGGAGCTGAACGTCCCGGTGATCGCCCTCTCGCAGCTGAACCGGCAGGTGGAGAACCGCAGCCCCCCGAAGCCCCGCCTCTCGGACCTCCGCGAGTCGGGCGCCATCGAGCAGGACGCCGACGTGATCGCCTTCATCTATCGCGAAGAGGTCTACGTCGAGGACACCGAGAAGCGGGGCGTGGCCGAGATCATCGTCGCCAAGCAGCGCAACGGCCCCATCGGCTCCGTCGAGCTGGCCTTCCTCCGCGAGTACACGCGCTTCGAGAACCGCGAGATGATCTCGGACGACGCGGCGACCGGCGGGGGCGGCCGGCTTCACTGAGCGCGCGGGGCGAGGCGCGCCAGCACGTCGCGCACGGCCGCGGCTGGATCGGCCGCACGGGCGAGCGCCGCGATCATAGCGACCGAATCGGCGCCGGCGGCGATCACCTCGGGCGCCGTGCTCGGCGTGATGCCGCCGACGGCGACCAGCGGGCAATCGCTGAGGGCACGAACCTCGCGCACGAGGTCCAGGCCCCGCGGGGGCAGGGCGCCCACCTTGCTCGCGGTCGCGTACACGGGGCCGACCCCCAGGTAGTCGGCGCCGCCGGCGACGGCGGCCCGAGCCTCCGCGAGGTCATGCGTCGAGACGCCGATCCAGCGCTCGGAGCCGAGTAGGCGCCGGGCGACGGCGACGGGCACGTCGCTCTGCCCCAGGTGGACGCCGTCGGCGTCGACCGCGGCGGCGACGTCGGGGCGGTCGTTCACGATGAGGCGTGCGCCCGTCGCACGTGTGAGCGCACGCAGCGCGAGCGCCGCCTCGAAGAGGACCCGCGCGGTCGCCCCCGGCAAGCGGAGCTGCAGCAGTCGCGCGCCGCCCGCGAGGTAGGCCGCTGCGAGGTCGAAGGGCGAACGGTCGGTGCCCTGGGGATCGACGATGGCGTACAGGCGAGGGAGGCGAGGCGCGCTCACGCCGTGCCGGTGGGCGTCTTGCGCACCGCGATGCCGAGGTCGGTGATCTTCTTGCGCAGCGTGTTGCGGTTGATGCCGAGCATGTCGGCCGCCTTCACCTGGTTGCCGCCCGCCCGGTCGAGGACGAGCTCGATGAGGGGCCGCTCGACCGCAGCGATGACCGCGTCGTAGATCGTGCCCGTCGTCGCGTCGCCGTTCTGCTCGAGGATCTCCCAGACGCGGCGGCGCACGGCGTCCTCGAGGCCGAGCGTACCGGCGCCCGCGGCGCCGGGCTTGCCGCCCGTCAGCGTGAAGTCCTCGGCGAGCAGCGTCCGCCCGCGCGCCAGGACGGCCGCCCTCAGCAGGGTGTTCTCGAGCTCGCGGACGTTGCCCGGCCAGCTGTGGCGCAGGAGCGCCTCCCGGGCGTCGTCGGTCACGCCGACGATCGCGGTGTTGAGCGTGCGGTTCACCTTGTCGACGAAGAAGTCGATCAGCTCGGGGATGTCGGCGCGGCGGTCGCGCAGCGGCGGGACGGTGATGCGGACGACGTTCAGGCGGAAGAACAGGTCCTCGCGGAAGCGGCCCGTATGGACGGCGGCTTCGAGGTCCTGGTTCGTGGCCGCGACGATGCGCGCGTCGGCGCGGATGGCCTCGCGGCCGCCCACGCGCGTGAACTCGCGTTCCTGGAGCACGCGCAGCAGCTTCACCTGGAGCGCGAGCGGCAGCTCGCCGATCTCGTCGAGGAACAGCGTGCCGCTCGCCGCCGCCTCGAACTTGCCGATGCGGCGCTCGGTCGCGCCGGTGAACGCGCCGCGCTCGTAGCCGAAGAGCTCGCTCTCGAGCAGCTCGTTCGGGATCGCGGAGCAGTTGAGCGCGACGAACGCCCCGCTGCGCCCCGAATGGTAGTGGATCGTCTTGGCGACCAGCTCCTTGCCCGTGCCGGTCTCGCCCTGGATGAGGACGGTCGCATCGGTGGCGGCGACGCGGCCGATCACCTTGTAGACCTCCTGCATCGCGGGCGTGCGCCCGATCACGAGCTCGTGCCGCTGCTCGAGCTCGCCCCGCAGCCGCTGCAGGTCGCGCGTCAGGCGGCGGAGCGCGAGCGCCCGGCCGACCAGGTGGCCCACCTGCTCCAGGTCGAACGGCTTGGTGAGATAGTCGTAGGCGCCGCGCTTGGTGGCCTCGATGGCGTTCCCCATCGTGTTCTGCGCGGTCATGATGATGAGGAGCGTGTCGATGCCCTCCTCGCGGACGCGGGAGAGGAGGTCCAGGCCGGAGAGGTCCGGCATGCGGATGTCGACGAGCGCCACGTCGACGTCGTTCGAGCGCAGCACCTCGAGGGCGGCGGCGCCGTTCGGCGTCACGAGCACGCGATGCCCGAGCTGCGTGAGCGCCCGCTCGAGGACCCACCGGATCGACTCCTCGTCGTCGGCGATGAGCAGGGTGCCGCTCGCCTCGGGTGCTTCAGCCATCGTGATCCTCCGTCACCGGGAGGGTCACCCGGAAGCGCGCGCCGCCGCGCGACGGGGTCTCGTGGGCGATCGCGCCGCCGTGCTGCGAGATGACGCGCTGGCAGACGGCGAGGCCGAGCCCGCTGCCGCGCGCCTTGGTGGAGAAGAAGGGGGCGAAGAGGTGAGGAACGTCGGCGGCGGAGATCCCCGGCCCCGTGTCGGTGATGGTCACGGCGAGAAAGCGGGCGCGATTCTCGCCGCGACGGATGCGGTACCCGGTGTCCATGCGCGTCACGATCGTGATCGTGCCCGAGCCGCCGAGGGCCTCGACGGCGTTCTTCACCAGGTTGAGGAACACCTGCAGGAGCTGGGCGCGGTCGCCCAGAACCGGGGGGAGGCTCGGGTCGAACTCGGCGACCACGACCGCCGCTCCCCACTCGGGGGACTGGCGCTCGAGGTCGATGACGTCGTTCAGCACGCGGTGGATGTTGACCGGCTCGAGGTTCAACGCCGGCGGCGCGCCGAGCGAACGGAGCTGGTCGACGAGGCCGTCCAGCCGCTCGACCTCGCGGATGATGAGCTCGGTGCAGCGGAGCTGATTGGGGTCGGTGAGGTCGTTGCGCAGGAGCTGCGCGGCGCCCTTGATGCCGCCGAGTGGGTTGCGGATCTCGTGGGCGAGGCCGGCGGTGACCGTACCGAGTGCCGAGAGGCGCTCGGCGTGACGGGTCGCGCCCTCCAGTGTGTGCTGCAGCGTCAGGTCGTGCAGGATGAGGACCGCGCCCCGCACGGCGCCACCGGGATCGAGGATGGGCGCACAGGCGGCGCCGACCAGGAGCTCGTGCGTCGGCCCTCGCAGCGTCTCCTGCGAGCGGCGATGGGTGACGGCCTCGCGCAGGGTGGCGTCGACCATGTCGACCAGCCAGCGGTTGTGATCGCGGGCGCCGAAGGTGCCGCTGAAGGACAGGCCGATGGCATGGGAGGCGGACGTGCCGGTCAGCTGCTCCGCGGCCGGGTTGAGATCGCCGATCATCCCCTCGGCGTCGAGCACGATGACGCCGTCGGAGATGCTGGCCAGGACGTCGGTCCAGCCGAAGCGATCGGCGGCACGTTCCACGCGGGAGCGGCGGGCAGGACGGGGGGCGGACACCGCTACGACTCGTCCCCTCCGCCGGCGTCGTCGCCGGCCTCGTCCTCGGAGCTCTCCCCGCTCTCGAGCTCGTCCACCATCTCGTCGAAATCGCCGCCGGCGTCGTCGCCGAGCTCCTTGCCCATCTTGCGCATCCAGCGTGCCATGCTCTTGGGGTCGCTCTCGTCGACGTCGCCCAGCGCGGCGTCGTCGGTGAGGTCGTCGAGGCGGTCGTTCTCCGAGCGTACGGTGGCGAAGCGCGACATGAGCCGGTCCAGACGACGGCCTCCGCAGCGATCGCACACGGCGTCGACCGCCTCGCTCACGCGCAGCGTGAGCACCGTCACCTTCTTCCGGCAATCGGCGCACCGGTACTCGTAGATCGGCATCCGGTCGGGGATTATACCGACGAGCCGGGGTGGAGCCAGCCAGTCGGCCGGGCCTCTACTTCACGGGTTTGGCCGCGAATCCGTTGTCGCTGAACGTGAGGTGCGTCCGCTTGCCGTCGAGCACGGTGTCGAGCACGATGTCGTGGCCCCACAGGCGGTGGGCGTAGGCGAGCGTCTTCTCCGCGTTCTCGAGCTGCAGGTCGCGCCCGTCGTGACCGTGCGCGAGCAGCAGCGAGCGATTGCCGCCGAAGTCGGCGTCCTCGACGTGGATCACCGGAATGCCGCCCATGCCGACGGCGTGCAGGAGGGACTCCTTCACCGACCGCCAGCCCTCCTCGTCGGAGACGTCGCTCACGACCAGGTCGTCGCCCTTCGGCTCGTAGACGAAGAGGTCGAGGTCGCGCATCACCTTCTCCGTGAGCCACCGGCGCAGGAACGAGACGTCGCGGTCGACCTCGCGTGTCTCGAACAGGAGGTCCCGTCCGGTCTTGCCCGGTCCGATGCGCTCGCGCTCCTCGGGAGTGGGATCGTTGCCGATGCGCTCGATCTCTTCCCAGAGCTTCAGACCCAGATGGTAGGGGTTGAGGCTGCCCGGGATCGGCCGCACCACCTGGTTGTGACGGACCAGGAACTCCAGGTGCAGCTCCTGCGGCAGCTCGAGCGAGTCGAGGATGCGCTTGTGGACGAACGAGGCCCAGCCCTCGTTCATGATCTTGGTCTCGATCTGCGGGATGAAGTACTGCGCCTGCTCGTGGACGATGGTGAGGAGATCCTGCTGCCAGCCCTGCAGGAAGGGGTTGTGGTCGCGGATGAACAGGAGCAGGTCCTCGTCGGGTGCCGCCGGTGTCTTGCGAAGCTCGGGCTCGGTCGATTCGGCACGGCGGTGGATGCTCTGGAAGGGATCGTGAGCCGGGGTCGCGGCTTCGACGAGACGGTCGCGCTGCTCCTCGGGGCTCAGCTTGCGGATGGCGAGGTTGCGGCGGCACTGGAGCGAGAGGGCATGCGCGGCGTCGAGGACGGCCTCGACCTTCTCGATGCCGATGCTCGGCATGTCGACGTAGCGGCGGATGCGGTCGGCGTGCGCCTTGAACGTGCTGATGGTGAACTCGGCGCGCGTCGTGCGGAAGGTGAAGTTGTTCTTGAAGAAGTCGTTGTGGCCGTAGACGTGTGCGATGGTGAGCACCTGGAGCAGGAGCGAGTTGTCGCGCATGAGGTAGGCGAGCGCGGGGTTCGAGTTGATGACCATCTCGTAGGGCAGCCCCGAGACGCCGTGATCGTAGAGCGTCTTCAGCTTCTCGTAAGCCTTGCCGTAGGACCAGTGCGGATAGTGCGACGGCATGCCCGAGTAGGCCATGTAGCCGAGCATCTGTGCGTGGTCGCACAGCTCGAACTCCTGCGGGTAGCAGTCGAGCCCCATGGCGTCGACGCGCTCGCGGATCCGCCCGTCCCACGCCTCGAGATCCGCGACGCTCCAGGTCGCCACCGTCTCAGCCCTCCGCCGCCGCGCGATCCTTGCCGAGGAACGCCTTGAAGGAGGGCCAGATGTCCTCCTTGCGCTCGATGAGCACCGTCTGGAAGTTGTCGGCTTCGAGGCGCCGGAAGACGTTCAGCATCGAGCTCTCGTAGTAGCGCGAGCCGAGTGGCTTGATCTCGCCGTAGCCGAACAGGTTGCAGACCTCCGAGAGCTCCTTGGCCGACTTCAGCGCCGCGGGGTTGTCGGAATCGAAGTTGTCGCCGTCCGAGCAGTGGAACGCGTACACGTTCCAGAGCGACGGGTGGTAACGCTCCTTGATGATCTCGAGCGCCTTCAGGTACGCGGACGAGATGAACGTGCCACCCGACTCACCCTTGTGGAAGAACTCCTCCTCGGTCACTTCCTTCGCCTCGGTGTGATGCGCGATGAACGAGATCTCGACGTTCTGATACTTCGTGCAGATGAACTGGTAGAGCAGGAAGAAGAAGCTCCGGGCGAGGTACTTCTTCATGGTGTCCATGGAGCCCGAGGTGTCCATGAGGCACAGGACGACCGCATTCGACTCGTTGCGAATGTCGGTCATGATGTGCCGGTAGACGAGGTCGTGGTCGTGGAACGGGAAGCGCCGCGGCGTCGTGAGGGTGGCCGTCGGATCGGGTGAGCTCTCGGCAGCGAGGCGATCGCGCCGTCGGGCGGCGTGGAGCCGCTTCGAGCGCTCGCGGACCGTGCGGCGCTTGTCGAGCCGGACACGGATGCCGACCTGCCGGTAGCCCTTGCGCTTGCCGAAGCGGATCGATTCGAGCTGTCGGAGCGCCTTCCGTTCGAGGTCCGGGAGCTCGAGGTCCTCGAACATGATCTCGATCAGCTCCTCGAGCGTGACCTCGGTCTCGTAGTAGTCGGCGCCCGGGCGATCGCCGGCCTTGTCCTGGCCCTCGCCGTCGGCTTCGCCGTTGGCCTTGCCGACGACCTGCCCGCGCTCGGTGCTGCCCTTGCCCTGGCCGACCTGCGGCGTGTTGTCGCCGTAGACGAACCGGTACTCCTTGATGCCGCGGATCGGGACCTTGATGACGCGGTCCCGGCTCTGCCCGATGATCGATTCCTCCGCGATGATGTCGGCGATGTTCTCGCGGATCGACTCGCGGACCTTGGCCCGGTGACGCGCCCGGTCGCCGGCCGAGCGATCGCTGCGCTCGGCGTCTGCGGGCGCGTACGGCCGGAAGATCGAATCGACCGTGCGCGACATCGCGGGCGCCGCTCAGTCCTTCCAGAGGTTGTTGGCCGCGTACTTGAGCGTGACGTCGACGCAGCTCGGGCAGTAGCCGTTGTCGAGGAGGTTCTGGACCATCGCGTTGTATTTCTCGTTCTGCTCCTCGTCGCGCGTGCGGGCCTTGGTCACGATGCGGCTGATCTCGCGCACCGAGGTCATGAGCTTCTTCTCGATGGCTTCCTTCAGCGGCTCGTAGGAGTGGTAGGAGACCTTTTCGCCGCGGCGGCTGGACGCCCAGAGGTAGGCGATGACCTCCTGCCGGAAGCCCTCGGCGGCCGAGCCGATGATGGCGATCTGCTCCTCGATGGACTTCAAAAACCCCTCGTCCGGCGTCAGCTCTTCCTTCGTGTTGCGGTCCTTCACCTTCGTCTTGTTCACGAAGGCCTCGGCGTGGTCGAGGTAGTTCTGGAAGAGCGACTCGGCCTGCTCCTGATAGGAGTAGACGAAGGCCTTGGTGATCTCCTTCTCGAGCAGCTCCAGGTACTCCTTGTGGAGCGTGTCCTGAAGGAATTCGAGGTAGCTCTTGCGGGTGTCGTCCGGGAGGTCCGTCTCCTTCGTCATGTTGATGATGGCTTCGCGGACGTTGATAGGGTTGATGCAGTTCCCTTCGACGTTGTCCGACAGCGCGTTGTCGAGCGCCTTCATGATGAAGCGCGTCGAGATGCCGAACATGCCCTCGCGCTTGGTGTCGTCGCGCAGCTCGTGGACGTCGAGCTTCTTCGTCTTGCCCTTCTCGACGACTTCCTCGCCGTTGTAGAGCTTCAGCTTGGTCATGAGGTCGCACTTGTTGGACGGCTCGAGTCGCGAGAGGATCGCGAACATCGAGGCCACCTCCAGCGTGTGCGGGGCCACGTGCGCGTGGAAGTCCGAGTGGCGGATGATCTTCTGGTAGATCTTCACCTCTTCGGACAGGCGCAGGTTGTACGGGACCTTCACGACCACGATGCGATCGAGGATGGCTTCGTTCGTGTGGTCGGCCTTGAACTTCTGCCACTCGGCCTCGTTCGAGTGCGCGATGATGACGGCGTCGACGTAGACCATGCCGTGCCGGCCGGGCGCGGGGATGATCTTCTCCTGCGTCGCCGTGATCATGGCGTGCAGGTATTCGGTCTCGTTCTTGAAGACCTCGATGAACTCGCACACGCCGCGGTTGGCGACGTTGAGCGCGCCGTTCAGGTCGAGGACGCGGGGGTCGCCCTCGCTGTAGACGTCGAGCTTCGAGATGTCCTCGCTGCCGATCAGCACCGAGGTATCCTGGTTGTTCGGGTCGACCGGCGGCACGACGCCGATGCCGACGCGGTTGCGCTTCGAGAAGTAGCGCGCGACGACGGGGAATTCCTCGTAGCGCGTCCCGTACTCCTCCTTCAGGCGGAAGCGGCACACCGGGCAGAGATCGCCCTCGATGTGCACGCCGAGCATCTTTTCGAACTCCTTGCGCAGGTGGCGCGGCAGGAGGTGGAGCGGCTCCTCGAACATCGGGCAGCCGTCGATGGTGTAGAACGGCTCGAGCGCCTCGAGGCCGCGTTGCAGCTTCTCGGCGAGCGAGCTCTTGCCCGAGCCGACGGGGCCCATGAGGTAGAGGACCTGCCGGCTCTCCTCGCCCTTCAGCGAGGCCGAGTGGAAGTAGCGGACGATCTGGCTGATCGTCTTCTCGATGCCGAAGAACTCGTCCCCGAAGAAGTCGTAGACCTTGACCGACTCGTCCTTGTAGAGGCGCTTCACGCGCCCGTCGTCGGTCTCGAGGATGTCATGCGAGCCCGGGCGCATGATCATGTCGTAGACCCGCGCGTGGGCCAGCTTGGTGATCGACGGGTCTTTGCGAACCAGCTCGAGGTATTCGAGGAGTGTCCCGCGCCACCGCTTCGCGTCGCGCGAGGCGCGGTCCTCTTTGATCAGTTGCTCGAACGAGGGCTGCCTATCCATGGGCGTTGCTCCTCTCGGCTCGCCGACGTGGCCGATGTGTCAGGGCCCGGCCGGCCCTGTTCTTCCTCCAGCGCGTACGGGCTGGAGCCGTAGAACCTCTTGTTTCATCGGTGTGCGCGCGGCGAGCGTAACGCCTGCTGGCCACATCCAAGTGCAAGCGATGTGCCGGAACGATCCGGCGTGGTGACGTGGCCGGCGAGTGGGTCGCAGCCAGCGAGACAGCGAACGGAGCCACTTTGCGACACGCGCTCGCGAAGTAGCCGCACACTGGTGCTCTGCGGCCTCCCAACACCTCCACCGCACCCACGCCCCCTTCGGATCGTCCTGCGTCGTCCCGAACACGCGACCCGAGCATGAGGCTACGCTGCAGAAGGGCCGCTGTCAAGAAATTGCCGCGGCGAGCACTCCGCTGCCAGCGGATCGCACGCGGTCCGCGCGGAGGAGTGAGTGGTCCCAGGGGGAATCGAACCCCCGCTACCGACGTGAGAGGCCGGTGTCCTAGCCGCTAGACGATGGGACCGGAGCTGAGGCGGGAGGACTCGAACCTCCAGTGGCCTGATCCAGAGTCAGGTGGCTTACCAATTAGCCGACGCCTCAACGCGGCGCGAAAGCTAGAGGATGGGGGTGGGGGAGTCAAGGTGCGGACGGCGTCGCAACGCTCGGAAAGTGCGCGCGTGCAGCGCGTAAACGCGCGATCGTGCGGTCACGCCCGAGCACGTCGAGCACCTCGTAGATGCCGGGACTCGCCGTCGATCCCGTCACGGCGGCCCGCACCGGTTGCGCGAGCTTTCCGAGACCGATCGCGTGTCGCTCGATGGTGGCGTGGAACGCTGCCTCGATCGTCGCCGGCTCCCAGCGCTCGAGACGCTCGAGTCGATCGACGAGCTCGTCGAAGGCGGGCGCGATCTCCGCCCTCAGCTGCGCCTGGGCCTGTGCGGTCATCTCGATCGTGTCCGAAATGTAGAATCGCGCTGCCTCTGCGAGCTCCGCCAGGGTCTTCGCGCGCTCGCGGAGGGTGGCCAGGGCGCTGCCGAGCCATGCCTGATCGGTAGGCACCGGCAGACCCGCCTGCACGAGAAATGGGCCGACGAGGCGGGCCAGGGTCTCGGGCGGTGTCGCCTTGAGATATTGGAAGTTCACCCATGCGAGCTTCTCGGGATTGAAGATCGCCGGCGAGGTGCCGACGCTCTCCAGCGAGAATTTCTCGACCAGCTCGCTTCGCGAGAAGAGCTCTTGATCGCCGTGCGACCACCCGAGCCGTGCCAGGTAGTTGACCAACGCGTCGGGCAGGTAGCCCTGGTCGCGGTACGCGAGGATCGAGGTCGCGCCGTGCCGCTTGGAGAGCTTGGTCTTGTCGGGCCCGTGGATCATCGGCAGGTGGGCGAACCGCGGCAGCGGCGCGTCGAGCGCCTGATAGAGGAGGACCTGCCGCGGCGTGTTGGCCACGTGATCGTCGCCGCGGATCACGTCGGTGATGCGCATGTCGACGTCGTCGACCACGACGCAGAAGTTGTAGGTCGGCGTGCCGTCGGAACGCAGCAGGACCAGGTCGTCGAGCTCGGCGTTCTGGAAGACGATGCGGCCCTTCACCTTGTCGTCGACGACGGTCTCGCCGTCGAGCGGGGCCTTGAAGCGGACGACGAAGCTCGACTCGTCGCCCGGCGGCGTCCGGCCCTCGCGGCAGGTGCGATCGTAGCCCACGCGGCCCCCCGCCTTGATGGCCGCGTCGCGCTTCGCCTCGAGCTCCTCGGCCGTGCACCAGCAGCGGTAGGCGCGGCCGCCCTCGAGCAGGCGATCGGCCTGGGCCCGATACAGCTCGGTGCGCTGGCTCTGGAAGAACGGACCCTCGTCCCATTCGAGACCCAGCCAGCGGAGCCCGTCGAGGATGGTGGCCGTCGACTCGGGCGTCGATCGCTCGCGGTCGGTGTCCTCGATCCGGAGCACCAACGCACCGCCGTGGTGGCGAGCGAAGAGGTAGTTGAAGAGGGCCGTGCGGACCGCGCCGATGTGCAGCGCCCCGGTCGGGCTCGGCGGGAAGCGCGTGCGGACCGACATCACGCGGAAGTAAGGAGATGGCGGACCGCAAGTCAAATTACTGACGGTCTGCGGAGCTGCCGAGGTTTGAGAGTCCGGGGTCACGGCTGCATACTGAGCACGCAGCCGGCATGGAACGCCGTGTGTCGGCGCGCGAAGCGTGGGGCCGCTTCGTCGGGAACGGGAGACGGGAGAGAGGGACACTGATGGCGCTCAAGAAGATCCTGGTCGTCGAAGACAACGAGGACAATCGTCGCATCCTCGTCTACCGTCTGAAGAAGATCGGGCAGTTCGACATTCGCGAGGCCACCAACGGCCAGGAGGCCATCGAGGCGGTGAAGGCCGACCGCCCGGACCTGATCTTCATGGACCTGAAGATGCCCGTCATGGACGGATGGGAGGCGACGAAACGCATCCGCCAGATGGACGGCGGCGACGCCGTGCGCATCATCGCTCTCACGGCGCAGGCCATGGCCGGCGACGAGGAGAAGGCGCTCGCGATCGGCTGCGACGACTACCTGGCGAAGCCGGTCGTCGACCCGTCGCTGGTGCGCCAGAAGCTCGAGCGCCTGATCGGCGCCGCCGCCTAGCGCGCCGAACGAACGCGGGATCACGCGGGCCGCGGGAGGATGCTCCTCCCGCGGCCCGCTGCTTTTCCGGCAGGGATCCCTTCAGCGCAGGACGCGCGCCAGCTCGATCAGCTTGGCGCTGAGGGGCTTCTTCTTCCCGACCACGTCCGTGAGGGGCGTCGTCGTCACCGAGTCGCGCCGGAGACCGACGAGCACTCCGTGGGTGCCGCTCGCGTAGGCCTCGACCGCCGCCGCGCCGAAGCGCGAGCCGAGAAGCCGGTCGAACGCCGTCGGCGTGCCGCCGCGCTGGACGTGTCCCAGGGTGGTGGCCCGGATCACGAAGCCGAGGCGGTCGCGATGCTCCTCGAAGTAGCGCATGAGCGCCGCCGCGTCGTGGCTGGCGCCCTCGGCCACGACGATGAGCGCGTGCTGCTTGCGGGACTTGTAGGCCGAGAGGATCTCCTGCGCCACGTGCTCCGGGTCGACCGGCTGCTCCGGAATGCAGATGGCCTCGGCCCCCCCGGCGATGCCGGCCGCGAGCGCGAGATACCCGCAGCCACGACCCATCACCTCGACCAGGAAGGCGCGGCGGAGCGAGGACGCGGTCACCTTCAGGCGGTCGATCGCCTCGAGCGCGACGTTGAGCGCGGTGTCGACTCCGATCGTGACGTCGGATCCGGCGAGGTCGTTGTCGATCGTCGACGCGACCCCGACGACCGGGACCCCACGATTCGAGAGCGCCAGGGAGCCCGCCTGCGAGCCGTCGCCGCCGATGACGACGACGCCGTCGATGCGAGCGTCCGAGATGACCTGCACGGCGCGCTCGAGCCCCGCCTCGGTCTTGAAGGCCGGGCTCCGCGCCGTGCCGAGCATCGTCCCGCCCCGCTGGATGATGCCGCTGACGTCGCGTCCCGCGAGCGGGCGCAGGTTTCCCTCGAGGAGCCCGTGGTAGCCGTCGCGCACTCCGTACAGCTCGAACCCGCGGTCGATCCCCGTGCGCACGACCGCGCGGATCGCCGCATTCATCCCCGGCGCGTCGCCGCCGCTCGTGAGTACCGCCAGACCTCGTCCCGTCCCTCGTCTCATGGATGGCGGTGTAGCATGCCCGCTCGGCTCGCGCGCTTGCGGGGCGCGTGGCGTGCAGGTATCCGGCGAGGGTCCACGCGCGAGCCGTTAGCTCAGTTGGTAGAGCAGCAGCCTTTTGAGGCGTGCACCTTGAACAACGGGCTGCATCACGCCGCATCGGAAGGTGATGAAACGCAGGCGGCGCCTACAGTGTGACGCGCGTCGGCGCTGCGACCGAACCCCTGCAGTTGCCGCCCGATGCAACGGGGTGCTGCACAGCGGCGCTGGCGCGCAATCGTCCTACGCAGTCGGATTCGAACTGTCCCACATCGGATTGCCCAGAGGGTGCCCATGGGCGTCGTAGACGAAGACGCGCAGCCCTTCAGGCGACGTCGCGTCTCGGGTTCGCACTCTCGCGTCACCGTACACATGGTCGAACTCGAATCCCTCCGGGTTGGCGTCGTAGAAGCGAGCTGCGTCGCTTCGCGCCTGTCGTACGAGGGGATGCTCGTTCGAGAGAAGGGTCGTCATGGTGACGCGATCGTAGGCACTGTCCTAATCTGCCCCGAAGTGGCTGGTTTTCACCTCGAAGGTGTCCTAAGTCAGTATCAGCCAGAATGGGGGGTGAGATGCGGGTAACCGACTGGATCATTGCTGTTGCCACCCTCCTGAACGCCTCAGCGAGCATTTTCCTCTGGCTGGCGACGAATCGGTACGTCTCAACAACGGCAAAAATGTTCACAGCGGCGCAGATGCCCATCGTTACGGTCATGCGAACCGACATGACGTGGATGGTTCCAGAGGAAAATCCAGTGGGCATTAACGCCATGACATCTGCGCTCGTGATCGCCAACTTCGGGGGCGGCCCTGCCTACGAACTCGTTTCATCGGCTGAGATCACCGTTAACGGCGCCGCAATGGAGAGTCGTAAGATCCCGGATAAACCCAAGCTCCTTCCACCCCATGACAGCCAAATCGCCGCGACCATGGATGTCCCGTCATCCCAGTACCCAGAGATCCAACGAGGTCGTTCGGTGATGAAGGTGTCCTTGGACGTGAACTACGAAGATGCCAACGGCCGTCGCTACCACTACCACTATGCCGGCCAGTACAAGCCAGTTGCCGTGCCTGGGCGCCCCGATACCTATGGCCAATGGATATCCCTTGAAGAGACCTGCAAGGATGAGCACAACCGCAATTGCGCCCCCCAAGAATAGGGACGCTGCACTTGCATGCGCGTGGCGCGAGTGAAAATCGCGCGCTGGAGCCTAAGAGACCGAGACGCGGCGAAAACCCCTTGCGCTGCGCGCTTTTCTCGGGTGCTCTGCAGCGAGTGTGTAGCGCAGGGAGGCAACCGGCGTGACGTCGAACGATGACGCAGGCGTGGGGAAAGCGCCCGCTAGCCCGCCGGTCGAGCGCCGGCCGGAGTGGCGTAAGGGTCGCCCGACGACCCACGGGCTGAAGGCGTTGCGACGAACGGTGTCGCAGCTCACCACGCGTCGCCTCGATGGGCGCTCCGCCGTCGCCGTCGCTGTTCGCCTGTTCAAGGCCGATCTTCGGCGCGATCTTGGGGGCGACCTCACCCGCGCACAAGAGACGATCTTGGAGCTGGCGGCGCAGACGTGGGTGCAGGTCCGCGTGCTCGACGATTGGCTCAGCCGACAGTCGTCGCTCGTGCTTGCCCGGAAGAAGACGGTGCTCCCCGTGCTGCTCCAACGCACGCAGCTCGCTGAGGCGCTCGCCAAGCACCTCGATCGGCTCGGCCTCGATCGGAAGCCGCAAGACGTGCCCGACCTGCACGCGTACCTCGCCTCGAAGCAGCCGAAGCACGAGCCTGCTCCGGCGCCCGAGCCCGAGCGCACACCCGAGCCCGACGAGCGCGACAGCGACCTCGACGCCGACGTGGAGGAGTGGTTCCGCTCGGTGCCGCTCGACGACGACCTGGCCGAGGGCGAGGTCGAGGTCATCCTGCCCGCACCGAAGCCGACGGACGAGACTGATGCCGGCAGCGGGCGTTCATCGAGCGACGTGTCGCCGCGCTCGTAGAGGCACGGCTCGGAGACAAGGCGTGACGATCCTCGACGCCGTCTACCTGACGCGGCAGCGAGCTACTTGAGCACGACCCCGCAGCGGATCTCCGGCGGAAAGGCGATAAACAAGGGTCCGTGCAACCCGCAGCCGAGGATCTCGATGCCGGCGTTCTTGCCGTTCGTCGCAATGAGCCCCGGGATGAGTGTCGTCTTGATCTTGCATTGACCACCGACGACGGTGCACGAGCCGCCGAAGACCCCATAGTCCTGAAGGTCGGGGGCCGTGCACGACCCAGCCGGGCAGTCGTCGGTCGTGAGTCGGAAGGAGAGGCGCACTTCGAGCGTAAGCCCTTCACAGGCCGCGTTGAGCCCCTTGGCGGCGACGCTGACCTTCAGATCCTGCGTGCCCGATGTCGCGTTGCCCGTCTTCGCCAAGGTGAGCTTCCCTTGCCCCGTGGCGCCGAAGGCGCAGCCGGAGCCACCGTCGGGTACTGCGGGCGCGCACGCAGGAAACCCGCCAGTCTGTGTCACGGTGTTCGGTGCGAAGCACGGGGCGTAGGCATTCACCAACTCGAAGCTCGCCTTGCTCGCCTTCGCCGGCTCGATGTGGGCCGCGAGCGACGGCGTCGCGAAGATCAGACCGACAAGAACGGCACGGACACTCTTCCCCGAGAACAACCCAGCCATCGTGACTTTTCCTCCCAGGTCATCATCCCATCCCGTGCTCGCGTGCGTCAACGGCTTTCTTTCGCGGAAGCTTACGCTATGACTTCCATACCTCGACCGCGCGGGTCCGCCGGGGGGATCGCTGGGCGGAGCGAGGAGTTGCCTCCATGACGATCCTCGACGCCCTCGACGACCCAGCGCTCTTCGCTTCGCACTTCGCCGACCACTCGTGGCGCCCGTGGCGCAGCTTCCTCGCCACCTGTCACGGGCTGCCGACGGACGCCACCGACCTCGCGCTCTACCGCGAGTGCACGGGCCGGCAAGAACCCCCGACAAGCCCGACGCGTGAAGCGTGGTGCATCGTCGGCCGGCGCGGCGGCAAGAGTCGGATCGCGGCGCTCGTGGGCGTCTATCAGGCGGCGTTCGTCGACCATCCGCCGAAGCTCGCACCCGGCGAGGTCGCCGTGGTCGCTATCATCGCGAGCGACCGCCAGCAGGCGCAGGTCGTCTTCCGCTACGTGCGCGCGCTCCTCACCGAGACGCCGATGCTCCGCCGGCTCGTCGTCAACGAGACCGCCGAGGCGATCGAGCTGCGCGGGCGCGTCCGCATCGAGGTCTGGGAGCGGCGGCAAGTGCGCGTCACGGAACCCATGGCGCGCTTACTGACATTGCTCGCGACGACCCGGCCGACAACCGGCAAGGGAGGGCACCGACGATGACGACCGACGCACGACCGGGACCGAAGGGCGGGAAGCTCCCGCCGGGCGTCTACTGGCGACACCGCAAGCTCTGGATTTCGTACTACACGACGGGACCGGACGGCCGGCGCACACAACACCGTGAGGCGACGAAGGCCACGAGCCCGCGCGAGGCCGCCGCGCTACGCGCGACGCGCATCACGGACCACGCGCGGGGCGAGCGCACGGTCGAGACGGGCAAGGTCACGGTCGGTGACGCCATGCGTGCTGTGCTGGACGAGTACGAGCGCAAGGGCCGGCGCTCGCTGCGCACGGCGCGCGGCTACGCCAAGGGGATCGAGGCCACGCTCGGCACGGGCACGCTCGCCGTCAACGTCGCCGACAAGATCAACGCCGCGCAGCTCGCGTGGCAGCGCGCCGGCCTACGGAACGGCACGATCAATCGCCGCTGCAACCTGCTCAGGCGCGGGCTCCGGCTGCTCGTCCACACGCGGCGGCTGGCGTTCGTCCCCTACATCGAGCGGTTGCCCGAGCACAGCACGCCCGGTCGGTACATCACGACGAAGGACGCCGACGCCATCCGCACGCACCTGCCCGCCGCCGTGGTCCCCGTCTTCTCGCTCGCGCTCCTGCTCGGCATCCGCAAGGGTCAGCTCACCCGCACCCTGCGGCGGTTCGTCGACGTCGAGCGCGGCGTGGTCACGTACCCGCCGGCCGAGTGTAAGCACCAGGGCGCGCACGTCGTGCCGCTCGACCCCGACGCCTTCGTGCTCGTCGAGGCCGCCATGGCCGATGCGCGCACGTGGTGCCCGTACCTCTTCCACGGGCCGCACTGCGCGCCGGGCCGGAAGCCGTCGAAGGCCTACGGGTGCGTCGGTGAATTCAAGGACGCGTGGGCAACGGCGCTGAAGGCCGCGCAGCTCCCGGCGGGCCGCAAGGGCGGCGGCTACGTGTTCCACCACACGCGCAACACGGCCGCGACCGACCTCCGCGCGGCGGGCGTGTCGGAGAGCGACTGCATGGCCGTCGGCGGCTGGCAGACGCGCAACGTGTTCGACCGCTACAACGTGGGCGACACGGAGGCCTTGCGCGCGCGGCTCGCGGCAGCGCGCGGCCGGCGCGGCACGGTGGTCCCGCTGCGACGGCGCGAGGGCACGTCGGCATGACGTTCGAGCACACATCGAGCACAACTCCGCCTTGCGATGCGCCCGCGGGGCCTGTAAACCCGCGTCGTTCCACGCGCGAGCCGTTAGCTCAGTTGGTAGAGCAGCAGCCTTTTAAGCTGCGGGTCGCTGGTTCGATCCCAGCACGGCTCACTCTCTCGACGACCAGGCGGCGACTCGATCCAGTGGTCAGCGCGGCGTTCGGCGCGCGAAGCCCTTCGGCCGCCGGCGGCGAAGCCGGGTCGAATCCTTGGTGCGCTTCTCGGCCAGCTCGATCAGCACCTGCTGGGCGGTCTTGGCGAGCTCGCCGCCCTCGCGACGGCGGTAGGAGCCGTCGGGCTGCATGTCCCACGCCCCCGTGGCGGCCCCGAGGTGTGCATCGAGGACGGCGCGGAGGTCCTGGCGGAGCTGGGGATCCTCGACCGGGACGATGACCTCGACCCGGCTCTCGAGGTTGCGCTTCATGCAGTCGGCCGATCCGATGAGGTACTCCTCGTTTCCCCCGTTGCGGAAGTAGTAGATGCGCCCGTGCTCCAGGAAGCGGCCGATGGTGCTCACGACGCGCACGCGGTCGGAGATGCCCGGGAGCCCCGGCCGCAGCCGGCACGTGTCGCGCACGAGCAGATCGACGCGGACACCCGCTTGCGAGGCTCGGTAGAGCGCGGAGGTGATGTCGGCGTCCTCGAGCGCGTTCATCTTCATCTGGACGAGGCCCGGCGACGCCTCGGAATGGCCGGCGATCTCGCGCTCGATCCTGGCGAGGAGCGTCTTCTTGAACAGCGTCGGCGCGGGAAGGAGCTTCTGATAAGCGCGCTTCGGACGGAAGCCGGTCGTGAGGTAGTTGAAGAGCTCGGTCAGATCGCGCCCGATCGCCTCGTCGCAGGTGACCAGCCCCAGGTCGCTGTAGATGCGCGCCGTCTGCGGGTGGTAGTTGCCCGTGCCGATGTGCGCATAGCGGCGCAGCCCGTTGTAGTCGCGCCGCACGATCAGCATGACCTTGCAGTGGGTCTTGAGCCCGACCACGCCGTACGTGACGTGGATGCCGAAGTCCTCGAGGCGGTTGGCGAACGCGATGTTGGCGGCCTCGTCGAAGCGCGCCTTCAGCTCGATCACCACCGCCACCTGCTTTCCGTTGCGGGCTGCGTCGCACAGGTAGTCGAGCATCTTGGAATCGCTCGACGTGCGGTACAGCGTCATCTTGATCGCCTGGACCTTCGGGTCCTGGCTCGCCTCGCGGAGGAGACGCTCCACCGAGGTCGCGAACGATTCGTAGGGATGCTGGAGCAACAAGGAGCCCGCGTCGCGGATGATGTGGAAGACGTTGCGTCGCGTGTCGTGCAGCCTTGCGTGCTGGACCGGACGATGCGGCGGATCGTGGAGGGCGGGCTCATCGAGGGACACGAGCTCCATCAGGTCCCGGAGTCCCAGCATCCCGTCGACGTCGAACACGTCGGCGGCTTCGTCGAGCCCGAACTCCGACGCGAGCATCCCCCGATGGACGGGAGTCGTGCCGGCGCCGACCTCGAGACGCACGGTCGGCGCGAAGCGGCGATCGCGCAGCTCGGCCTCGATGAGCGCGAGGAGGTCGTCCGCCTCTTCCTCGTCGCGCTCCGTGTT
>Ga0335084_10000316_pt1 | contig 39453 bp, 35 predicted proteins | sample Lox_Sample_44_FD_206721 | JGI IMG/M metagenome (GOLD analysis project Ga0335084, IMG submission 206721) | Soil microbial communities from Loxahatchee National Wildlife Refuge, Florida, United States - Lox_Sample_4.4 | ecosystem: Environmental > Terrestrial > Soil > Wetlands | place: USA...
CCGCGGTGAGGTCACCGCCCAGTGCAATCTGGCGTCGCTATACATTCGCGGCCGCGGTGTCGCGAAAGACTATGTCCAGGCGGCAACCTGGTTCCGGGCCGCCGCCGAACGTGGCTATGCCCCGGCGCAGGACAATCTAGCGTGGATGTGTTACAGCGGAGCCGGCGTGGCCCTCGAGTATTCCGAAGCGGCCAGGTGGGTACGGAAGTCTGCCGAGCAGGGTTATGCTCCGGCGCAAGTCGATCTTGGATATCTCTACGAGCAGGGAAAGGGAGTTCCCCTGGACTACGTCGGTGCCTACAAATGGTACAAGCTGGCCGCGGCAGGAGGCGATGAACGCGGCCTGGCTAGAATGAAAAGCCTGGCGCGACTGATGACGCAACAACAGATCAGCGAGGCCAGTGATCGGGCAGCACACTTCCCGGGCTCCAGATCGCCGGCAGAAAGCACAAGCACCGCAAACGGTGTCCGAAATTCGTTCAAGGAGCGCTGAGCAAGAGTAGGTGTGGGTCGGACACTCCTGTCCGACGCCTTTGACTTTGATCTGGGCATGTGCGCCAACAAGTCGTAAGATCCGCCAGATCCAAGCCAAAATTCAAATCAAAAGTAAATTCAAAAGTGTCGGACTGGAGTGTCCGACCCACAAGTTATTCGCTACCGCAGCTGCAGCGACTTCAGCATCTGCTCGAAGGTGGGGCGCAACCCTTCGAAGTCCTTGTCCGGCGCGATCGATACCATGTACAGGAGACTGCCGTCCGGACGCATGACCGCAACCAGCCAGTCCCGCTCCTGCGTCGGATGTCCGCTCTGATCGCGCAGGGGAGAGTTCCCGATCAAATCCGCGGATTTCCCCGCCACGCCATTTACCCGAATATTCTCATCGTGTCCGATCTCACGCAGATCAGGATTGGACTGGCGCAACGAAGCCAGCAAATCATGAGTGGCTTGATCGAGGCTCGCATTCGCGTCCTCAGGCTGGTAGGTATTGATCATCACGCCGTAAGCGACGGCGTTCTGTGACACGCCGCTCTGCGGAGCAATGGTGACGGCGGAGTTCCGGTCGCCGTACACCTGCCAGTTCTCCGGATAAGAAATTGTAAAATCGCGGTGGCTGAAATTGCGCAGGCTGGTGCTGGGCTGCACGCTGCCGGATGAGGCATTCATGGCCGGGGTTTGGCGCTCCGCGATCTGCTGCGCGGTGAGCGGCCTCATGCCTGCCACCCGATCTTTGATATCGCGGAACTCAGCGCTGTCGCTCCGGTAGCCAGTCTTCCGGGGCAGGGTAGCCACCTCCTTTGCCACCGCCTGGGCGCGATTTCCAGGATCGGGATGGTCGCTGAAGAACTGGGGGCCGCGTGCCCCGCTTTCTTCCCGGATCTTGGCAAAGAAATCCGCCATGGCGCGAGGATTGAAGCCGGTGTCATACATGATGTCGGTACCGAGCAGATCGGCCTCGGACTCGGCCTTCCGCGAGTTCTTCAAGAAATAGGAGCCCACGCCGAATGAAAGGCCCATCTGCGCCATCTGCGAGAGCGCGCCCTGGCCCATGACCCCGCCAAGAATGGCCAGCGGCAATTGTGCCGCCATCTGCTTGCTCGCAGCGCGCGTGCCATGGCGCTGTACCACGTGCGAGATTTCGTGCGCCATCACGCCCGCCAGTTCAGCTTCGTTGTCGGCCGCCTGGATGGTCCCCAGATTCACGAACACCGGTCCTCCGGGAAGAGCAAAGGCGTTGATCTCTTTCTGGTTCACCACGTGGAAGCTATACGGCCACTTCTCACCCGGAGCGTGGGCCGCCAGTTGCTCCCCCAGGCGTCGAACATAAATGGACACCGGGTCCGAGTCCGGAAGTACTGGCAGTTGTTTGCTGACCTGGGCCGCCGACTGCTGTCCTGCCTGCACTTCCTCCTGGGCAGAAAACATGTTGAAGCCGTGCGAGGGCTCGACCCGGGCCTGCAGCGGCTGGATCTGTAAGACACAAGAAAGCAGCAGCACCATCAGGAAACAAGCGACGGCCCGGTTGCTCTTCATACGTCCCCCCCGGAAATATTGGATGCGCGGAACCAAGTGTGGGTCGGACCCTCCCCTTGGACTTCGCTTAGGGCAGGCTCTGTCCGACGCCTTTGATTTTATAGGGATTCAAGCCCCTTCGCGGCGCGTGGGCGAATCAATTATCCCAGACCAGAAGCAACGTCAGAAGGGGCGGGCGAGGGTGCCCGTCCCACCCCTAATGGGGCTGAAAATGGCGGAGCTAGGTGCTCCGCAAGGCAGGTGAGGCACCTGCCCCTACGCAGACATTTGAGAACTACTTGCCGTCCAGGGTTCCGGTGGCGCCGAACTCGCGCCGGGCCACGGTGCGCGCTGGGCGGGCCAGGGGAAGCGCTCCAGCGGCCGCGCCTTGACGTTCCAGCAACATCGGAACCATAGCGTTCTCGGCTTCCTTGACGAACATCAGCGTGCCTTCCGGACTCATGTCGATGCGGATGAAGTCCCCCAGCTTGATCTGTCCGGTAGCCACCAGATTGGCCAACTGGAACACGATATGCCGCTCGATGGCGCGTTTCAGGTGCCGCGCGCCATATTTCGGATCGGTGCCCTCGTGCAGCAGAAAGCTTTTCACCTTGGGCGTGCAACTGAAGACAAACTGGTTCGCCGCCGATGCCATCAGAATGCGCTGCTGTACCATACCCAGCTCAATTTCCAGGATCTGTTGCAGGTGCTCGGAGCGCAGGGTTCTGAAGACCACGGACTTGTCGATGCGGTTCATGAACTCCGGACTGAATTTGCGCCGGGCTGCCTCGACGGCCGTGCGGTTGATCTTGTCATCGAAAGCCGCGTCTACCTGCAGCGTCTTTCGCGAGAAACCCAGTCCGCCATCGACCATGTTGCTCATCTCTCCTGCCCCCAGGTTCGAGGTCATGATGATGATGCATTGCGAAAGGTCAACTCGGCGGTTGTCGCCCAGAGTCAAAGTCGCCTTGTCCAGAATGCCGAGCAACAATTGCCAGAGCGAGTCGGAGGCCTTTTCGATTTCGTCGAATAGCAGAATCGAAAGCTTGAGGGTCTCGGTGTGCCACTGGTTCAGCGCTTCCTGCGTGAGCAGGGGATGAGTTTCGCGATGGCCCAGATAGCCCGGAGGCGAGCCGATCAGCTTGGCAATCTCATGCGAGTGCTGAAACTCGGCGCAGTCAATCTTGATGCAGGCGCGGGCGTCGCCGAACAGGGCCTCGGCCATGGCTTCGACCACCCGGGTTTTTCCCGAGCCAGTGGGCCCGAGGAACAGCAGGTTGCCAACCGGACGGCCCGGAGGATTCAGGCCCGCCAAAAACATCTGGTAGATTTCGACCACTTTCTCGACGGCCTGGTCCTGACCGACGATTCTGCGGCGAAGGGCGCTTTCAAACTCCCGGGCATCATTGGAGCGACGAGTGGGGTCTAGCGTGGTATTGACGACGGTTTTCATATAGGGTCTGGCCCTGCTTTTTCCTTTCCTGGGCCCTTAGTACTGCTGGAAAAGGGGGGTCCGCCGTCTCGCAATGAGAGAGGGACAAATTGTGTCACTCTCACCTTCGGCAACATGATTACTGCAAACCACTCTCCATCCCGAACGAACCACACATTTCCAATTGTCTGTATGGTTTAGATGCTACGAGGGGGCAAAAGGCACGAGGTTACTCCGCATCCGGCGGTAGGGTAAAGGGAAATAGTTTGCCACTTACCTGGAAGTTCCTTGGCTTGACCGGTGCATGGACCTCGCCCGCACTGACCCGACGTTATCTGGTTACCCGGCCTGACCGACGCTAGCATCCGTGAAAACCGCCGCTTTCACGGAGAATTACTTTGCGTCCATCGGGCCCCACATCATTTGCTGCAATCCTGTTTCTTTCCTTAAATTTGGCTGTGCTGGCGGTGGTTTCGCCGGCTTTCGCCCAGACCGCAAAACCCAAGTTGCTGCGCACCTCGCGGCCATCAACTCCGCTGGTGCCCAAGGCCCCGGACCCGTCTCTGACCACAGTGGCACCCCCGGGCAGTGCCTTGTATGTGGCCAAGCGGGGCGAAAGTATCCCGCTGGTGGCACGACACTATCTTGCCCAGACGTCCTATCTGACGTCGAGCGAACTGAGCGAAGCCATTCGCAGCGCCAACGCCGATTTCAAAGGGACCTTCCTGAAGGCCGGCCAGCCGGTAATCGTTCCCGGACTGCTGCCCACGCCGATCGTAGAGAAGTCGGTGCCGGTGTCGCGTGACTATGAAGTGCGTGCCGTGTACCTCACCGGCATCATGGCGGCCAGCGACCACGGGATTCGCATCGTTCGCCGCTGGCGTGAAGTGGGCGGTAACGCCGTGGTCTTCGATATCAAGGACAGCGACGGCAGCGTGACCATTCCCTTCGATCATCCCCTGCTGGGAGCTCATCGCAGTGCCTTCCATGACTTGCCGAAGTACATCCACTTCCTGCATTCGCAAAACATGCACGCTATCGCCCGCATTGCCATTTTCCGCGATCAGCGATTGGTTGAGACTCATCCCGAACTGGCAGTGAAGTCGCACCGCACCGGCCAGGCGTGGCGCGAAAACGGCAAGCTGGTCTGGACTGATCCCTCGCAACCCAAAGTGCAGGAGTATGACATCGCATTGGCCAAGAAGGCCGCCGAGGCCGGGGCCGATGAGATTCAGTTCGACTACGTGCGCTTTCCGGCCGAAGGCGACCAGAAAGATGCCACGTTCTACTTCCAGATTGAACATCCCGAGTGGCATCGCTCCGACGTGATTGCCGACTTCCTGAAGCATGCCTACGCCCAGCTTCATCCCACGGGCGCGCTGTTGTCACTGGATGTATTCGGCATCATGGCCTGGCAGCGGCCGGTCGATCTCGCGCACACCGGTCAGGACATCGTGCGCATGGCCAAGTACTGCGACGTGCTTTCGCCCATGATCTACCCGTCGCATTTCTTCGGTATGGACGGCATCGCGCATCCCGGCGACGCGCCGGAGCACTTCATCGGCGTTTCCATGGAGCGTTTCGAGAAGATCACCCAGGGCAGCGGCGTGGTGATACGTCCGTGGCTGCAGGCCTTCCGCTGGAGAACCAAGACCTATTCACCGAAATACATTGAGGTCCAGGTGCTGACCGCGAAGAACAAGGGCGGGGTCGGCTTCCTGTTCTGGAATGCCGCCAACGACTACAGCAAGCCCTACGCCGCGATGCCGGAGATGATTGCGGCCAAGGGACAATACTTCCGCGGTGATGAACACCCCGGGACTGTGCAGGCGAGCATACCTTCAAGGATCCAACTAGACCAGAACAGACACGGCATCCCTCGACTCCCTCAGAGGTGAGCCGGTTGTGTCGCGGCCCTTCTAAGGTAGAGTATTCCCCCTGATTACCCGCGTAACCGCTTCCGGCCGGTCAAGGCAGATACGCCCGGCTCTACGCCTCGGTTATAATTCTCTACAACCTTCAGGAGTATCCATGGCGATCCAGAAGACCGATAAAGTCTGGCACAACGGCAAACTTATCCCCTGGGACAAAGCTACGCTGCACGTAATGTCGCACGTGGTCCACTACGGCTCCTCGGTGTTCGAGGGTGTCCGGTGCTACGCGCTGCCTTCCGGCCCCGCGATCTTTCGCGCTAAAGAGCATATGCAGCGGCTGCTGGATTCGGCCAAAATTTATCGCATTGACGTGGACTTCACCGTGGAAGAGCTGGTCGAAGGCATGGCCGAGGTGGTCAAGAACAATGGCGTCTGGCCCTGCTACATCCGTCCCATCGTCCTGCGCGGCTACGGCGAGGCGGGCGTCAACCCCTTTAACTCGCCCACCGAGGTTTATATCTGCAATTATCCCTGGGGAAAGTATCTTTCATCGGATTCCGGGGCGGGCGCCGACGTTTGCATCTCATCCTGGACGCGCATTGCGCCTAACACCTTGCCGGCGATGGCCAAGTCAGCCGCCAACTATATGAATTCGCAGCTTATCAAGATGGAGGCCATCGTAAACGGTTATGTCGAAGGCATCGCGCTCGATGCCAACGGCTACGTGAGTGAAGGCTCGGGAGAAAATGTCTTCGTGGTGCGCAACGGGGTGCTGAACACAGCTCCGCTGGGCAACTCGGTTCTGCCTGGCATTACGCGTGAATCCGTGCTGCAGATTGCCCGCGACCTGGGTATCCCAGTGACGGAGCAGGGCATTCCCCGTGAATTGCTCTACATCGCCGACGAAGTCTTCTTCACCGGCACCGCCGCCGAGGTCACGCCCATCCGCTCAGTGGACAAGATCAGCGTGAACAAGGGCGTGGTTGGCCCCATCACCAAGGCCGTTCAGAAAGAGTTCTACGCCGTCGTCAAGGGAGAAAAGCCGGACAAGCACAAGTGGCTGACGCCCGTGGCCGTAGGCAGCAAGCAGCCGGTTGGCGTCTAGGAAACACGTAGGCCCGGACGCCCTCGTCCGGGCGGACGAGCGTAGCTCGCCGGGGGCTCCGTAGTTTCGCAGGCTTTCCATCGAACCCAAGTAGCTGGGCGGGCGAGGGCACCCGCCCCTACGCAAAACCTGTCATCTTAAGCGAAGTCGAAAGACCGTGCTTGCTGGAGCCGCCATTGCTTCCGGCAAACACAAGGTCCCTCGACTTCGCTCGGGATGACTGAGTTGCGTTGCTGCGGTGCCGGCACGCCCCCGTAGCACGTCCCCGTAGAGAACTGCGGAGCTTGGCTCCGCTGGGCGGGTGGGGGCACCCGCCCCCACGCGTTTTCCGCTGTTACTTAGGTCATCTTGGGCTGAGTGACTTTTCAGTTCATCATACGGGAGGTTATTTGGGGGAAGTGTCGAATGAATATTGATGACTTGCTGCGCGTGGCCATGGAGCGCCGGGCCTCGGACTTGCATTTGAAGGTTGGCAACTATCCCCATCTGCGCATCGATGGGGACCTGAATCCGCTGACCGACCAGCCGCGCGTCAGCGCCGAGGACATGCTGACCATGGCGTTCAGCATGATGTCGGCGCGCCAGAAGCAGAAATTCAAAGAGACTACGGAAATCGATATGGCCTACGGCGTTGCCGGATTGGGCCGCTTCCGTGTCAACGTATTCCAGCAGCGCGGCAACGTGGGACTGGTGCTGCGCGTCATCCCTACCAAGATTCGCGCCCTCGACGAACTCTATCTGCCCAAGATTGTGGAACAGGTTTGCGAAATGCCGCGCGGCTTGATCCTCGTTACCGGCGTCACCGGCTCCGGTAAATCGACCACGCTGGCCGCCATGGTGGACCGCATCAACTCCACCCGCGCCGAACACATCATCACGATCGAAGACCCGATCGAATTTCTGCACCGCGACAAGAAGGGATACGTCAACCAGCGTGAAGTGGAAGTGGACACGCCGTCGTTTGGTGCCGCATTGCGTGCTTCTTTGCGTCAGGATCCCGACGTCATTCTGGTCGGCGAAATGCGCGATCTGGAAACCATTGGCACCGCGCTGCACGCCGCCGAAACCGGCCACATGGTGTTCTCCACGTTGCACACTCTGGACGCGGTCGAAACCATCAACCGTATTATCGCCATCTTCCCGCCCCCGGAGCAGAAGCAGATTCGGTTGCAACTGGCCGCGGTGCTGCGCGCCGTCATCAGTCAACGGCTGGTGCGACGCTGCGACGGCGACGGCCGTGTACCCGCGGTCGAAGTCATGATCAACACTGCCTACATCAGGGAATGTATTCTGGTTCCGGAAAAAACCCGCGCGGTGCGCGATGCCATCTCTGCCGGCACTTCGCAGTACGGCATGCAGACCTTCGACCAGTCGCTGTGGGACCTGTTCCAGGCCGGGCTGATCAATTACGAAACCGCCTTGGAGAACGCATCCAACGCCGACGACTTCAAACTGCGGATGCAGGGTGTCTCTTCCACCAGCGACATTTCCCGCAACGCCATGCAGCAGGCGGGCTTCGGCGGCAAGTAAGGAAGTGGCCGGCCTGCAAAAAAACCAGGGGCGTGCATGTCCTCCATGCGCGCCCCCTTGTCATCTGACTCTGCGACCGCAACCGCGCCTTGCTTGCCTGTTCTACTTTGCAGCCAGGGCTTGCACCAGAAATCCGGCTGCGTAATTGGCGCGATGACCTTCCGCCGTGCCGCCCAAGATCGCCAGGGCATCGTGCAGCGACGAAATATCGAACACCCGATTCAAGCGGGTGCGGGCCAGCATCTCATGCACCATCCGCGACGGATTTGTCAGTTTGAGCTGGATGCCGTGGTTACGCGACCAGTGGTGCAGGGACACCAGCGCGTTCAGCCCGCCCGCATCCATGAACTCCACCTCCGAGAGGTCGAGCACCACGATGCGCGTTGTCTTCTGCGAGACGACCGCATTCCTGAGCGTGCAGACCTCCACGCCGCGCACGAGGCGCCCGCTGCAATGCACCACCGCCACTCCGCCGTTTGTCTCTACGTCTATGGTAAGCATGACTGACTCCCTCATTTTCTTTTCATGATAGACGACTGGGCGGGAGGAAAGTCACCGCCCCGCTTCCGTCCACTCCGTGAATTTCATTCGTCTCTCGTGTATACGTAGTTGGTAGCACGGGAGTTCCACGCTCAAGTTGTAGTAGGCATGGGATCTTTTTTTTACAAACAATTTACATGATCGAAATAAAGCGACCGCTATGCCGTTTCCCCGTCCCCCAAAGACCGATTCCGAAGACGTGCTCTACGAATATGCGGTAGGAGCCCTAGCCCGCCGCATGCGTTCGGTGGCCGAACTCAAACGCCTGCTGCGGCCCCGGGTTGAAGCCGATACCGAATACGGCAAGACGCTGGTCGAGATGGTCATTCGCCGCTTGAAGGACCAGGGTTATCTGAACGACGCCAAGTACGCGGCCGCATTTTCGTCCTTCCGCCGCGACAATGAAAAGTTCGGCCGCCGGCGCGTGATCACTGACCTGAAAGCCAAGGGAGTGCACGGCGACGTGATCGACAAGGCGGTAGATTCGGTTTATGACGAAGTCAACGAAGAAAAGCAGGCCCGCGATTACCTGCACCGCAAGCGGCTGCAGAAACCAAAAAGCCAGAAGGACGCGGCGCGCATCTTCCGCCAGTTGATGCGCGCCGGATTTGGCGCCAAGACAATTTTCGCCATCCTGAAAAAGTGGGACGTGGATGACGAAACGCTCAGCGCGCTTGAGGGAGAGCTGGAGTGAGGTGACGCTGAGTCGCCAAACCGTAGCGCCGGCATCTTGCCCTCGGCGGCGGCGAGACGCCCGTCGCACAGCCGCCGGGACGGCGGCGCTACGTTCAGCTGGAAAGTTCGAAGGAAGCAAAGCGCGTCCCAGGGCGATTTAACCCGGTCACTGACATCGGAGCGCAGCGTTGCGTTTGCGCCTGAAATGCTGGATACTCCCTCGGAACCGGTTCACACCCACCACAGGAGGAAGTTATGAAAGCAAGATGGACAACCATGGTCACGGCGATGCTGCTGGGCTTGGCATCGTTCGCCTACTCGCAAGGCATGGCATCTGACGTGGGCAAGGCGGCGGACAAGACTGCCGACACAACCAAGGACGCGGCCAAAGATACGGCGCACGCTACCAAGAAGGCTGCCAAGAAGACGGCGAATGCCAGTGACAAAGCGGCCGACAAGACGGCCGACACTTCCAAAGATGTGGCCAAGGGTACGACTCACGTGGCCAAGAGGACAGGGCACGGCATCACAAAAGGTGTCAAAACGGTCGGTCCCGGAGTCAAAAAAGGTGCGGAGAAAACAACGGAGAAAACGGAAGACGTCGTGAAGTAGGTCGAGCCACCAGAACGCCGGGTGCAAGAGGGGCCGGCGCTTCTTTGGTCCAGCCGGGCTTAGGCCCGGCCTGGACGGGCAGGAGTGCCCGTCCCCACACGGTTCTTGGCGGTTACCGGCGCCTTGGGTTGCGCCAGTTGGATCAAGGAACGGTTGCCCACTCGGATAAAATCCAGTTCCCGGGCAGCCTGCAATGCGTTGACCGCTTCCTTGACCCGGGAGCGCGGCACGAAATTTCCGAAGAATGATTCCACTTCCTGCTGGTCGGCGGCGATGACGCAATCCAGATACTTGGACAGCAGCGCCGACAGCGCTTCTCCCACCGACAGTCCAATGCCTTCGCGGACCGCGTCCGGCGCCCAGCGGTAGAGCACATCCCAGAACGCGCCCGCCTCCGGCGTATAGTCCACGCGCGTGATGCGCAGCTTCGACCAGAGTTCGCCCAGAGCATGGTCGAGCGCGACAAACGAAATGCTTCCGCCCAGGTCTTCGCGCATCTGCTGCTTCGAGATCGGCCCGGCCCGGCGAATCAGGTCGAAAGCGTCGCAGGCCAGTTGCGAATACTCCGAGCGCGGCTTGGGTTGCGGCGCCTGCTTGGGGTTGCGTTCTCCCACCAGCGCATAGAAATAAGGGAAAATCGAGCCCGCCACCAGGAAGGCGTTGTTCTCCTCAAACTGGTTGGCTTCATAGGCGTCATGATTGCGCAGCAGGCGCACCATGACCTCGGTCGCCTCCTGCGCCCGAGGATCAGCATAAGCATGCTGCTGGGCGGGCAGATGTTCATCTGACCCTGCCCAGGCGCCGATGAAGGTCGGGGCCAGCAGCGGCGGGCGCATGGGATACATCAGGCAGAATCCAACCGACTCGAGAAAGCGGCGGGCATCGTCGAGGGTGCGAACCGGCGCGCCGTTGAGGTGCCACTTCTCGCGCCGCAGTTGATCGAGTTCGTGGTCAGTCATAAAAGCAGCTACTAGCTATTAGCCTCTGGCTTAAAGCTTGAGAACCCCTTGCGACTGGAGCTTTGCCGGTAGCCAGCAGCCAGAAGCTCAAATCCGCTTGAACGCCTTCTGAATGTCCTTCATTGAGTATCGCAGAACTACCGGTCTGCCGTGCGGGCAAGTCATGGGGCAGTCGGTCTTGGCCAGTTCGGTCAGCAACCACTCCATTTTGTTCTGCTCCAGCGGCATATTGACCTTGATGGCAGCGTGGCAGGCGATGGACGCGGCAATCCGCCCTCGAATCTTCTCCAGATTCAGCTCCTGTTCTTCGCGTGCAAACTGGTCCAGCAGTTCTTGCAGCATGTGCTCGACAGCGGCAGCGTCCACTCCGGCGGGAGCGATCTTTACCGCAATGCTGCGGGCGCCAAAGGGTTCGACTTCAAATCCATTTTTGGCCAGCTCGTCGGCGATGTCGGCGAAGACTGCTTGCTGCGCCACCGTGAGTTCGATGACCAGCGGCAGCAGCAGGCGCTGGCTTTCGACCCTTTGCGCCGTCCGCTGCTTCAGGATCTTCTCGAACAACACGCGCTCGTGGGCCACGTGCTGATCGACGATCCATAGGCCCTCGGGATTCACCGCCAGGATGAAGGAATCGCGAATCTGCCCCAGCGGTTTGAGCGAGGCCAGCGCCGGGGCCAGGTCGCCCGGCACTTCCGCTTCGTCAGCGATGGGCGGAGCGCAAGTGTCGTTGCCAATCGAGTCGGGCGCGGGTTCGGGGGCGCGCACCAGGGACAAAGCGGCGTTGCCCTCGCCCGAAATGCCCTCTCCGAACTGAAAGCGCCCGCTGACCGGCGGCGGCGCCGGCGCCTGCAGGCTGAAGGGCAGCGGCTCGGCCGGCGTGTAAAGCGAGCGCCAGCCGGCGCCAGGAGTTGCATCCCGGCCCGCAAGAGACGGGGTGGCCGTAGGGTGGGCGCTGATCTCGACCGAGAACTGCGGTACGGGGCGGGCCTTCATCAGCGCGGCGCGGACCGACTCGCGCACGAAATCGTGCATCACGCTCTGCTGGCGAAAGCGGACTTCGGTTTTCGACGGATGCACATTGACGTCCACTTCGCCGCTGGGCAGGTCGAGAAACAGCAGCACCACCGGGAAAACCGTCGGCGGCAGAATGTTGCGGTAGGCCTCGATGATGGCGTGCTGAATGAGGCGGTCGCGGATCAGGCGTCTATTCACAAAGACGTAAATCGAGTTGCGGTTCAGCTTCTGGATTTCGGGCTTGGAGACGAAGCCGTGCACGCGGAATTCGCCGAAGTCGTGGGACTCGGGAGCTTGGGATTCGGGAGCCTGGGATTCGGGAATAGCTTCTTCGCTTGTGTCACCGGCTTCTTTTTCGGAGGCCGGCCTTTCGCGGGCGGGGGCGCCCGCGCCACATCTGGGTTGCGGCAGGCCGATGCGTTCCAGCGGTTGCACGGCTGCGACGGGAATCAGCTGGTCAAGGACCTCTTTGCCGAACACCTGGTACACGCGCTCGCTATATCCCGCAACCGGGGGCGCCACCAGCATGGCGTTGGTGGCGGAATGCAGTTCGAAATGTTTGTCGGGATGGGCCAGTGCGTAGTGAGTCACGAGCGAAGCGATATGAGAAAGTTCGGTGGATTCGGCCTTGAGAAATTTCTTGCGCGCCGGAATGTTAAGGAAGAGATCGCGGACAGCGATGGAAGTCCCCGGCGGCAGCCCTGCCTCTTCCACCTTAAGAATCTTGCCGCCATTGATTTCGACAATCGTTCCTGAGGCCTCGTCGGGAGCGCGGGTTTCCAGGCGCAGCCGGGAAACGGAGGCGATGGAGGGCAAAGCCTCCCCCCGGAAGCCTAGCGTAGCTACATTCAGCAGGTCGGAAGCATTCTTGATTTTCGAGGTGGCATGGCGCTCAAAGGCCAGCAGGGCATCGTCGCGCACCATGCCGCAGCCATTGTCGGTGATCTGGATGAGCTTTTTGCCTCCGGCCTCAACCTGAATCTGAATGCGCGTGGCGCCGGCATCGAGCGAATTTTCCAGCAGTTCCTTGGCCACCGAAGCCGGGCGCTCCACCACTTCGCCGGCGGCGATCTGGTTGGCAACGTTTTCGGAAAGAACGTGGATTCTGCCCATGGGGAGCGCGTCTGAATCGAAGTCAGTGTCGCAGATGAAGGGCTGAGGAAGCAAAACACCAACAGTCCCGTTCCCCAAGACACGCAGAGGAGGGTGGAGCAGCGTTTCAGGAAGGGGTGGAGCAGCGCTTTAGCGCTGCATTGAAGAATTGGTAAGGACGGCGGCTTTATGCCGTTGCGGTAAGTACCTCCGGGCTAAAGCCATCTGTTTCAAGCATAGATGCACGGCCAAGGCCCTGCTCCACCCGGATTCAGTCTTTCCGCAACTGCTGAAGTCGTGCCCTTCCACAATCTTGTGCTACAGGTGAAACTCAACCGAGAGGGTGGTTTCAACCGGCGCGGGTTCGCCCTGGACGCGATAGGGGCGGAATCGCCACCAGCGGGCTGCGTCCATGGCCGCCGGGACCAGGCTGTCGGCGCCGCTGACGGGGCGAATGTTGACCACCGTACCGTCGGCGGCAATGATCGCGTCCAGCACAACAACGCCCTGCAGATTGGCCCGGCGAGCCGCTTCCGGATACACCGGCTCGACCCGGCGGACCAGCAATCGCTCCATCACTTCCGCCGGGACCTGGGCGGAGGGCGGCTGCGCATGCACATCCTTTCTGGCCATGCGCGCTTCCAGTTGTTGCCAGCCGCGGTGCCATTGCCAAGCCGACCAGAGACCAACCACCAGCAACAGGGCCAGGGTCATCCGCAGCAGGCGTTCCACGGCCAGATTACGTGCCGGGGCAGGCCGGGGTTGCCGCCGCGCCTGCATGCCCAAGGCCGGAGTGGGCTGTGGCGCCGTCATCCGGGTTGAAGGGGAGCCGGAAACGGGCGTCTTGGGTGCGAGGGTTGAAGGCAGAGCTTGGGAGGTTCCGGCCCAGCTGCGAATCATCGATTTCTGGTCGCCCGAGAGCCCGAGAAATTCGAAGCCGCAGCGCAGCTGGTTGTGGTGTCGTACTACGGCTTTGGTTTGGAGTGAGCGGGCGGCGTTGGGCAACTGCAACTCGACTGCAACCCATTCACCCGGTTGGAGTTCGGCGGCCAGCACGGCGGCCACGCCGCCTTCGCCTATGTCCAGGGAACGCCCCGGAATGCTGGCCGGAGCGCCGGCGCGCAGCACCGTGATGTCCACAGGGATGGCCACCGGGTAGCGAGGAATGCGCCGGCGGACTCCGCTCAAGCCCGATGAAGGGTGCCCCGAAGCGCTCATATTGCAGGCGATACGGTCTGACTCGATAGGGCCGGCTCGATCTGAGCCGTAGGATCCAGGGTAGGGACGTGGGTCCCGCCGCTCCCGGTCAGCACAGGCAGAACGCCCATGCCATGATGTGCCCCAATAAAGCTATAGCCCGAAGCAGGCCTCCGGGCCGGATCCATTTGCCGCCTACCCACTGGGACAGGCCTCGCGGCCGTTACTCGACTAGGGCCAGCGCTTGGCGGTGTCTTCCCAGCCCGCGGCGCGAGCGGCCTGGGGGGCGGCATTGACCGCCGTCTGTGGGATTCGGATGGGCTGCTGCGTCGCAGCCGATGGAGCCAAAGTCGGCTTGTTGTCATTGCCGGCTTCCTTGTCCTCGGACAGAAGCGGGGCGGCTACACGCAACGCCTCCACTTCTTTTTCCAACCGGGAAAGCTCAAGCTCTTTTTGTCTCAGAACCTCGTAAACATTCTTCATTCGTCAGCACCTGGGGAGCTTATAGAAATTCGGACGAGTAAGTCGAACTTTATCAGTTGTCTCGGTTTTGTCAAGAAGTAAGACCGGACCGAAGTGTTCTAAAAGGACACGCCCAGAAGACGGTACTGGTTACTCCCTAATTTCTGGCTAATTTCTGGCCCTCGGGCAGCATCCCACCGGACGCGCAGGCTGCACCGCCAGATCCCGGCGAGACGCACGCCCTACTTCGCCCTTCGGGCTCAATCTCGGATCAAGATGGGCACTGATTTTACATCTCTGCACTTAACCTTTCAGCGGTCACCACGTCTAAGCCAGCAGAATGCAACTGGGGAAGCCGCCCGGGCTGTCCGCTCGCCGCGGAATTTGCCGGAAGAATTTTTCTGGAACCAGTAGCCGAACCATCGCGTATCACACATCAAGGAGCGGTGTAGGTTCAGCGGGAGCGCCGCCAACGTGCAGGAGGCAGACCGGTAATGAGTTCCGGAGGGTGGGTCATGGACATTGGGCGAAGCGGTAGCAACGGCACGGGAAACCGAAGTCTTCCTGGCAGTTCAGATCCTCATGTTCAGGAAGTGGTGAAGGCGGCGCACGAGGAGCTGCGCCAGCTCATGCGCCAGCGCGCCGATGTGATGAAGCGCATCGGTACGGTGAAACAGACCATCGTTGGACTGGCCAACCTCTTTGGCGATGAAGTGCTGAGCGAAGAACTGCTGGAACTGGTGGACCGCAAGAGCGGTGGACGACAGCCGGGCTTCACCAAGGCCTGTCGCATGGTGTTGATGGAAGCGGCGCGCCCGCTGGGCGCTCGCGAAGTATGCGAACACATTCAGCAGCGCATTCCGCCGGTGTTGTTGCGCCACAAAGATCCGCTGGCTTCGGTCACTACCGTCCTCAACCGCCTGGTGGAATACGGTGAAGCGCGCACGGTAGTGCGGGAGAACGGACGCCGGGCATGGCAGTGGGTCGCAGATCCCGGCGAGAGCGGCTTTGGTCACGGCCGCGGCAGCGTGTCCATGTCCGATTTGTAATTCGTTCCCGCGTGGAGCGGGCGCCCTCGCCCGCTCCTGAGGGTAGGCGACCCCGGACTATATCCAGCGCGAAAATGTTGAATGTCTGAAACGGCAAACCGCCACGGCTGAAGCCGGGCTGCTTTGCGAATCCTGCCGCACGACTGAAGTCGTGCCCTTCCCAATCTCCTTCGAAAAACGGTCAAACCCTGCCGAGCTGCGCTCGGCCAGGGCGGGTGGGGGCACCCGCCCCTACGTCGCCTACGCGGGGAGCAGCATGCCCTTTTCCAGATGACGGGTCAGGTGCGCGTACGACGCGGCGTGGGGATCGTGGGTCACCATCACGATGGTTTTGTGAAAGTCCTGGTTCAGCCGCTTCAGGATCTCGAGCACTTCCGTGGCCGAGTGGCTGTCCAGATCGCCGGTGGGTTCGTCCGCCAGCAGCAGGGTGGGGTCGCTCACGATAGCGCGGGCGATGGCCACGCGCTGTTCCTGTCCGCCGGAGAGCTGCTTGGGTAAGTGGCTGACGCGTTCTTCGAGTCCGACCAGCTTCAGCGCGGTCATCACGTGATCGCGGCGCTGTTGCGCGGAAAGTTTGGTCAGCAACAACGGCAGTTCGACGTTTTCAAAGGCGGTGAGCACCGGAATCAGATTGAAGGTCTGGAATACGTAGCCGATGTGCTCGTTGCGCCAGTGGGCGGACTGGGAGTCGCTGAAGCGAAATATGTTTTCGCCTAGCACCAGCAGTTCGCCGGCGGTGGGCCGGTCGATGGCGGCAATCATATTCAGCAGAGTCGTCTTGCCGGAACCCGACGGTCCCATGAGGGCGAGGAACTCGCCGCCACCGATTTCGATGGAAACATCGTCCAGCGCCTTGACTTCGAAGGCGTCGCGCTTGAAAACCTTGCTTACGTTGCGAGCCTGGACCACCTTGGTTTGAATTGCGGTGTGGGGAATGGTAGCTGCGCTCATGACTGTCCTTTAATCTTGATTTTGTCGCCGTCTTTCAAATCCTGCGGCGCCGAGGTGATGACGTCCTCGCCGCCGTTGAGACCTTGCACCAGCGCGCCGTCGGTGCGTTGCGAGAGAATTTTTACCTCCCGCGCCATGGCCTTGCCGTCAAACGCCAGCAGGACGATCTTCTTGCCGTCGCGCTCCTTGATCGCCGCGGTCGGTACAAAGACTCCCTGCGGCTGGGAACTCGTATGCTTGGTTTCGTCGGCCAGGAATTTGACCGTCGAGTTCATGTCCGGCCGCAGATATGAATCCGGTTTGAGGATCTGCACTTTCACCTGGACCGTAGCCTTGGCCCGGTTCGCCTGGGGCGAGATTTCGGCGATTATGCCGTCGTACTTGCGGTCAGGATAGGCATCGGTGGTGACCACGGCCTTTTGCTTGGGGCCGAGACGGGCAAAATCGTCCTGCGCGATATCGAGTTCCACCTGCAGGTCGTTGAGATCGGCCAGCGAAACCACCAGACCCTGCGGACCACCTTCTGCCGTGCTGGCAAATCCCGAAGTCACCAACTCGCCTTTTTCGGCGGCACGCTCGAGAATGGTTCCGGTCACCGGAGCGCGGATCACGGTCGCGTCGAGCAGGGACTTGGCATAGTCCGCCTGGCCCTGGGCCTGCTGCAGGGCGCCGCGGGCGCGAGCGATCTCCTCCGGACGCGGACCGATCTTGGCCAACTGGAACCCTTGCTCCAGCGAATTCGCCCGCTGCTGGTCAGCCTCAAACTTGGCGGTGGCATCATCGAGCGCCTGCTTCGAGAGCACGCCTCCGGCCACCAGGCCACGGGTGCGGTCGAGCGTGATCCTGTCGTTGGCCAGAGTCGCCCGGGCCTCGTCGAGATTGTGCTGGGCCTGCTGAATTTCCTGGGGACGCGATCCGTTCTGAAGCTCCTCAAGATAGGCCTTGGCGTTTTCGGCCGCGCCTCTGGCCTGATCGTATTGGGCGCGGAACTCGTCGTCCTCGAGGCGCACCAGGATCTGCCCTTCTTTGACTTTGTCGCCCTTTTCCACGCCAATCCACTTCACCCGGCCAGTCACCTTGGAATTCAGGTTGATTTTGTGGTGGGCGACAATGTAGCCGCTGGCGGAGAGCACCACGCCGCCAACCTCGCTGCTCTGCGCCGAGGCGCGCGCCACCGTTACTTCCGGAGCGTCGTGCGAGAACAGCCGGTAGGACAGGGCGAGGACGCCCAGCAGAACCAGTACCGCGATCCCGATAAGAATGTAACGGCGTGCCCAGGCGGGAGGCTCACCGTCGCCGCCGGTGCGCGCCGAGCGATCGATGCGCAGGCTGCGCAGGTCTTCGTGTTTTGCATCAATCGGCATATTTTGTAGGTACCGCTCCTGGTGGCGCGCCCCTAAGTAGCGCCGGCGTCCCAGCCGGCTGTCCGGCGGGCGTCTCGCCCGCCGATTGCTACCCTAATCCCGCAGGGCCGACAGTATATCGCGGCGGGAAGCGTGCCACGCCGGCGCGAACCCGCCCACCACGCCCATAATGAGAGCGAACAAGACTGCAATCCCGACCACTGCCGGTGTCATTTGCAGGCTGAATACGACTTCGCTGAAAGTCACCTGATTCTGCGTTCCTGTGGTCATGCCATTGAAGGGCAGCATCAGGATGATGCCCAGGACCGCACCCAGCAAGGACAGCAGCAGCGACTCCAGTATGAATGAAGTCAGGATGCTGGGCCGAGAAAATCCAATCACGCGCAGGGTGGCAATTTCGCGCCCGCGATAGGCCACCGCGGCATACATGGTGTTGGCGGCGGCAAAGCAGGAGCCGACGGCCATGATGAAGGCCACAATCCAGCCCACAAATTTGATCGGACCTCCCGACTTGGTTTGCGAGGCGTAGTAGTCGGGTTCGAGTAGGCCATTGAGCTCCAGACGCTGGTCGTCGTTGGCGCGATTTTTCAACGCCTGAGCCGCAGCAGGATCGGTTGCCCGCACCAGCACCGACGAGTACACCGTGCGTTCAAAATCGGTAATCAGCTGATTGACGTCGCCCCATATTTCGGAGTCGTGCGCCGTGCCGCTGCCATCGAAGATGCCCACGATCGGCCAATCGCCTTTGCCGATGTGCACGGTGTCGCCGAGGTTGGCGTGCTCGAAGCGTTTGTTGATGGAACTGCTTACCACCACCTCCCGCTGCCCGGGGGTGAACCATCTGCCCTGGGTAATGTGGATCTGGGGCCGCATCTCGAGTCCCATGGGGGACATGAAGCGCGTGGTCACATTGGTTTCTCCGGTGCCGCCCTTACGCGGCAGCACCACCACCAGGATGTCCTCGCCCGAGACCAGGGGCTCGCCTTTGCTGTTCCGGGCGATGCCGGGCAGTTCTCTCAGGACTTGAAAGGCGTCGCGCGAGACTCCGCCGGCAGCCAATTCTGAATCCGAACCCTTGCGCAGCATCAGCACATTGAGAGGATCGCCGGTCGTGGCAAAGGCGCGCCCCAGGCCAGCGAGCAGCGCCATGATGAACACCGCGGTGGCCACGGTGAGCGCGATTCCGAGCGCGGTCATGATGGTGAGGCTCTTGCGCAGCCGCAGATTGCGTACGTTATAGCTGAGAGGGATCGCCATTTACATGTCCTTCAAAATGCCGGCTTGGGTTTTCCTTCGTGTACCTTCGTGTCCCTGTTGCTGGCGCTTTTCATCCGATGTGCCGCAAGCCGTCCACGATATTGACCTTGGCCGCATGGTAGGAAGGTATGAAAGAACTGGCGAATCCCACCACGGCCGCAATCAGCAGCGCCACCAGGATGGTGATCGGAGTGACCTTCATGCCGGTGAACATTCCACCCTGGCTGGCCATCGCGCCAACGATAAAGAAGCACAGCAAGGAGCCAACCAGGCCTCCCACCACGGCCAGGGAGACCGCCTCGCCCACGAACAATCCCAGGATGCTGTTGCGGGTAAAGCCCAGTGTCTTCAATACCGCGACCTCCCGGGTGCGCTCGCGGATCGACATCGCCATGGTATTGGCCGACACCAGCAGGATGGTAAAAACCACCGCCAGGCAGATGCTCATGATGAAGGCCTTGATGTTGCCCAGCATCCCGATGAAGCCGAGCTGGAAAGCATGCTCGCTCTCGCTTTTAGTGGGACGATCGGCATTGCGGAAGGTCTCATCAATAGCCTGCGCCACCTTAGGGACATCCTGGGGAGAATCCGCCAGCACCGCGTAGAAGCCTTCGCTGCCCTTGAGCCGGGGGAAGCCTTCGTCGATGTAATCCTTGTTGAAGTAAATGGACTGCGTTGGATCGGGTGGGGTGAAGATCCCCCGGATGGTTAGCTCAAGGTTCAGAGGAAAGATCTTTCCCGTGATGTTCAGGCGGTCGCCTATCTTCCAATGAAACTTGTTGGCCAGGCCGACGTCCACAATGGCGCCGGCGCGATCATGCTGCCAGGCTTCGAGCTGGTCGGCAGGAATTTTAAATTCCGGGTACACCTTCAGCAGTTCCTGGGGATCGGTACCGAACTGGGCGAAGAAATTCTCCGGCTTGTCGTCCTTGTACTGCCCACCAAACCACTGCTGGTTTACCACTTCCTTGACCCCGGGGATGGCCTGGATCTTCTGCTTGTAGTAACTGGGCAGATTGAACACCAGCGACACCTTGTGGCGCACGATCAGGCGCTGCGCCGATTGTTCGCTGGGCTTGCTGTCATAAAAACTGCGCCAGATAGTGATCAGAAAGGTAAGCAGAAGCAGGGAGCCGCCAATACTGAGCACGGTGAGTACACTGCGGCGCTTGTTGCGGAAGGCGTTTTTGGTGACAAAGCGAGTCAGGGTCATAGCGAACTCCGGGAGCCTGCAGGACGGGTGCGGCGAAACCGCAGCCAAGACTCTAGGATAGACGCAAAAGTTCGGCCCCGGCAACCATATCCTGCCCAAAATTTACAAAAATCAATCCTCTTAGCTAAGTAGAACGACGTTGGGACTCAGAAAGTTACGGCCCAGATAGTGAAAAAGTTTCCATCCGGCAACGTCAGGCTGTGTCTCCTTCTACCGGTACGTCGAACAGGCGGTGGCAAAATCGACAGGCTCGGTCTCTATTTTTCTGCGCCACGCGCGTTACTCGCCACCTGTGCGACGTTCCCGGTTGCCTGGGTGGGCCGAATGCACTAGCATGGCGCACGGCATTCAGGCCCCACGCGAACGGCGAAGGAGGAGTATGGGCGAAACCGTGGCGCATCTCACCCACAAAGCACTGACCAGTATAGACATCGCAATTATTGGCGTTTACTTTGTGGTGATCTTTGCCATCGGTTTCTACTTTGCCCGTAAGGAGCGCACTTCGACCGACTACTTTCTGGCCAGCCGCAACGTGGGCTGGTTCGCCATCGGGGCGTCGCTGTTTGTTTCGAATATCTCGACCGAGCACTTCATCGGACTGGCTGGCTCCGGCGCCAGTTCGGGCCTGGCAGTGGGCTCGTTTGAGTGGCTGGCCTGCCTGATCCTGCTGATTCTGGGCTGGGTATTCGTCCCGTTCTACCTGCGTTCCAACGTCTTTACCATGCCGGAGTTTCTCGAGCGGCGATTCAGCCGATCATGCGCGGTTTATCTGGCGGGCATTTCCATCCTGGCCTACGTCTTCACCAAGATTTCGGTCCACCTATACGCGGCTGCGATTGTGCTGGAGCGAGTGGTGGGCTGGAGCCCGCTGACCGCGGCGGTCGTTCTGGTTATCGCGACCGGGATTTACACCATTGCCGGAGGTCTGGCCGCGGTCATCTATACCGATCTGGTGCAGACCCTGATCCTGATTTTCGGCGCCGTGATCCTGACCGTGATTGGAATGCACGAGGTGGGGGGATTCGCGGGGCTGCGCGCCGCCCTGCCGGACAGCTACTTCCACATGGTCAAGCCCACGAGCGATCCCGACTTTCCCTGGACCGGCATTTTCTTCGGAGCGCCCATCCTCGGCATCTGGTATTGGTGCACCGACCAGGTGATTGTGCAGCGCGTGCTCTCGGCCAAGGATGAAGGACACGCCAAGGCGGCCACCATCTTTGCCGGCTTCCTCAAGGTACTGCCAGTGTTCATGCTGGTGCTGCCCGGCCTGATCGCGGTCGCGCTCTATCGCGACCTGTTCAAGTTTGGGCCCCATGGCGAAGTGCTGAATGGCGACATTGCCTATCCCACGCTCATCATCAACCTACTTCCGACCGGACTGGTCGGAGTGATGATCGCCGCCCTGCTGGCGGCCCTGATGGGAGCGATGAGTTCGGTATTCAATTCGGCTTCGACCCTGGTGACACTCGACTTCTATAAGAAGATCAAGCCCGATGCGACCGAGAGGCAGCTGGTCGGCTTCGGACGCGTGATGACGGGTGTCATGGTTGTCCTCGGCCTGGCCTGGGTGCCGTTCATTCATCTGATCAGCAGCCAGCTCTACATCTACCTGCAAAGCGTGCAGGGCTATATCAGCCCGCCGATCGCGGCCTGTTTCATCCTGGGAATTCTGTGGCCTCGGCTGAACGCGCAGGGTGCGATCACCTCGCTGCTGTCCGGCTTTGTGATGGGTGCAGCCCGCTTCATTTTCGAATTGATGGACCGCGCCGCCGGCGGTCATGCCTTCGACAATGCGTTTCTGCGCGGCCTGGTGGACATGAACTTCCTGCACTACTCCATACTGATGTTTGTGATCTGCTGCGTGGTGCTGGTCGGAGTCAGCCTGGTGACGCCGGCGCCGGAGCGCAAGAAGCTGGCCGGCCTGACCTTTGTTACCGTGGATGAGAAGATGGACGTCACGCCGGTGGGGGCACCCGACTTCAAACCCGCGGTGGAAACCGCAGCTGAGCACCGGCTAAACGTAATCTTCAGCCTGGCGCTGCTCGCCACTGTAATTGGACTCTGGTTCCATTTCCGGTAAGGCTCGCCGTTCCTGCTCGAGGTCTTTCAGAATGGCGCGCATCCGCAGCCTGAGGCCCAACGTCACCCGCGAAGAAGCAACCGCGCAGTTTTCTTCCGGCATGCTCTATTTCCTGCGCGACACGATGTTCGGCCCGCTGCGTTCGGTGGCTGAGTTCTACATTCCCTTCCGACTCTTTCAGATCGAAATCCTGAACGGCGGCAAGCGCGACCGGCGGGTGTTTGGCCTGGACGCGGTGAACGGGTCGCTCGACCTCTATCAATTTGAGCAACTGCCGGGTGAGCGCGAGGTGCTTTATCTGGAAACGCGCAACTGTTCCGAGCCGATGCTAGGGGAAGCCGAAGCGGAGAAGATCGTCATCGTCAAAGTGCAGCGGCTGCTTTTCACCACCGGATTCTTCCGGGTGCGCGATCTGCATATTTCCGCCGAGCCGGTAGCCGGCGAAATCTACGTGCCTTATTGGGTAGGATTTCGTGGGCGCGGAGCGGGGGCGCGCCTGGCCGTGATTGACGCGGTGCGGCGCAAGCCGGAGGGGGCCAAAGTGCGGCAGTTGTTGCGCGCCTGGCTGACGTCGATCCGTACCACGTAGGGGCAGGTGAGGACACCTGCCCCTACGTGGTTCTTGGCGAATCTGTCTGCAGCCTGTGGAAATTTTCCACCTGTCGGCGTACTATCTCAACCCTGTTCGGAAAGGAACGCGCAAACATGATGCTAGGCATGTCGCTCTCGACCTTTACGGCAGTGCACGTCATCGTCAGTCTGGTGGGGATTGTTTCGGGTCTTATCGTCCTGTTTGGGCTGCTCTCCGCGAAACCGCTCAACGGCTGGACTGCGCTCTTCCTGCTGACCACGGTGCTGACCAGCGTGACCGGATTCGGCTTCCCCTTCGAGCATCTGTTGCCCTCGCATAAGGTAGGCATTATCTCGCTGGTGGTGCTGGCGATTGCGATCCTGGCGCGTTACAGCTCCCGTATGGCCGGCAGTTGGCGCTGGATCTATGTGGTCACCGCCATGATTGCCCTTTACCTAAACTTCTTCGTGCTGGTGGTGCAGTGCTTTGAGAAGGTTCCGTCGTTGAAAGCCCTGGCTCCCACCCAATCGGAGCCGCCATTCCTGGTTGCCCAGTTGGTGGTGCTGGCGTTGTTTATCGTGCTCACCATTTTTGCGGTAAAGAAGTTTCACCCCGAGGCCAGCCGCGCAGCTTAACCAACAGGATTTACCCACGATGCCCCGTGGTGCCCGCCCCATCGGGCCAACTTAAGCCTCCGCATTTTGCCCCCACTTCTGCCACACGCAGGAGCCAAAGCGAAGCGGTTTCGGCGGCGGGTGAAAACTAATAACGTCACTTGCTATAACGTAGGAATGCGCCTACTCGACTACGCACCCCGGCCCGCGCACCTCAAATGGCTCCTTGATTCTGACCCGGCCATCCGTTGGCAGGTTATGAAAGACCTCACCAGTGAAGCTCCCAACGCGATTGCAGCTGAGCGGTCGCGCGTCGCCACCGAAGGCTGGGGAGCGCAACTTCTCGCCCGCCAATCTCCTGCCGGTAACTGGGGCGGGGCCCCGCGAGGGTGGAGAGCCGATTTGCCGAAGGACGACCGCGACTTGATTATTACCCTCTACAGTCTGGTCGTCTTGATGGACCTCGGTCTCGACCCCGCCAGCAAGCAGGCTGGCAAAATGATCGACCGGGTCGAGCAGCGGCTCGTCTTTAAGCGGCTCAACAACCGGGCGTACCTTCACGGTGAAACCGAGCCTTGTATCAACGGCAGAATTCTTGGCATCGGTTCGTATTTCAAAGAACCGAACCATGCACTGGCCAATCAACTCCTGGGCGAGCAGCTCGAAGACGGCGGCTGGAACTGCGAAGCACCCAAAAGCCGGCGCTCTTCGTTCCATACCACCATCTGCGTGCTCGAAGGACTTCTCGAATACGAACGAGCAGGGGGCAAATCGGCGGCCGTAGCGAAGTCCGTTACCAAGGCCCGCAAGAGGGCGGAAAACTATCTGCTTGAGCGCCGCATGTTCCGCTCGCTGCGAACCGGCGAAGTCATCAACAAACGCTGGCTCCGCTTCTCATTCCCGACGTTCTGGCACTACGACGTGCTGCGTGGGCTCGATTATCTGCGGAATGCAGGAGTCAAACCCGACAGCCGCGTCCGCGACGCCGTCGAAACCGTGCTGGAGAGCCGCCACCAGAACGGGCGCTGGCCCCTCAACCTCCTTCATCCCGAACATATTCCCTTGAAGATGGAGACTGTTGTCAGCAGCGCAAGCCGCTGGAACACACTGCGCGCTCTCCGAGTTCTGCGCTGGTACAACAACTCATCGCGGTAGTTAGGACTTGGCCTGCTCGGGCCATGGCTTGGGTGAGACGGAGTTGCCATTCAAGCCGGACGGGCCAACCGGAAGTAACTTCTAAGTTAGCCCTTACCGTGCGCCTGGCGTCTTTCAGAGGTTTACGGGATGCACAAGTGTGCATATCTGTGGCCAGGCGGCCACGGGTGTGACCATTGAACAGTACGTGACCCGGGAATCGGTGACGGCATGGTAGGAGGAGCTCGGCGGGGGGCCGGAATCATCACCTTTGGAATAGGCGGTTATTTTCTTCCGGCTTGATTCCAGAGTGAGCGCTGTCGGGGAGCTGACTTGGAATGAGGCAGGTTGGAGCCTTGGCTTAGCACCAAAAGGTTGCTGATATATCCGTCGGTATGGGAGTAAATCCCCTGAATCATCAGGCCGTGGCCGATGAGCCTCAGGAATCGCTTCTGACTGTGTTCCAGGCGGTAGGCCGCGAAGGAGGTAGCCACCTGCATGGCGCCCATGGTCGCGACATAGCGGGCCGCGGAGGGATGCTGGCCCAACAGGAATGCGCTTCCCCGGGGGAATCCGGCTTCTTCGTAGCCTTCAGGGTGGGCGACGGTGGTATAGCCGTCCAAAACATTGGAGAGGGTGTAGGCGCCGACCTCAGTCCAAAATATCTTCGTGCTGAATACCTGCTCTGACTGCCGGGGTGCGGGGTTCAGAGTGGCTCTGGGTGCATTGAAGTTTTGCGCTGACAAACTGCCTGCCAGCAACAGCACAAGAGACGTGAAGATCGGTCGCATACGTCAGCTTACTGATTGCAACCTCCGTTCCAAGTTAAGTGCGACAAATACAGGACATCGTCGAACTGCGTACGGGCGAGTGCGCAGGAAATTGCGCACCCGGCAGCGTTTTCTCTTTCATCTGCTCTTGTGGGATTGAGAAAGGGATCGACTCGGAGCGCACGGCAATCCAAGCTGGCGGCCGAATTCCGGGTGCCGCGATGACAGTGCGATGTTTACGGCAGTAACTGTTACCGGCAGACGTATTCCGCATCGGCGATCGTGTGTTGCCGGACTTCGTCCGGCTGGGCAGGTGAGGACACCTGCCCTACGCGGGCCAGGGCAGGAACGGATGGTAGGGAAGCCGGCGGCGAGCGGCATCGTGAACGAGGAAGGAAGATCAAAGGCGTCGGACAAGGTTGTCCGACCCACAGACACGAAACGTATCACTCGATCCGAGGAGGCGTATGATTTTGTTCCTGGCCCCGTGAGAATCTTTTTTCTCGAGGACGCATTTTCCGGAGACCATGAGGTACGCATGCGGCGTTTCTTATCCGCACCCGCCGTGATGATCGTAAGCGCGAGCCTGCTGGCACAGATTTCTCCGTCGGCTGCGAAGCCCCGAGTGCCCCCTCCTACTTGTATGGTGAGCGGTCGGCTGATAACCGCCGCGGAAGGCAGCCCGTTGAAATCGGCCCGGGTTTCGCTGCTGCTGCTGGAGCGTTCGGAGTACACTCTTCCGCTTCTGTGCCGGTGACCTGGCCTACTTGCCTTTCAGTTCGATGACGATCACATCCATTCCCTTGTCGCCCATGTTCTCGGGCAGGTGAGTAGCGGCTGCGGAATATTGCGAGTCTCCAGCCTTTACGTCAAAGGCTTGTGTCTTGCCATCGGGAAAGCTGAACTGCCCCTTGGCGTTGGTGAGGAACACCGCCACTGTCGCGGGATGGCTGTGCATCACCGACTTCTCGTGCGGGCCGTAATGCACCTTCAGAATCCGTACCTGGTCGTTTTCACTTACTACCGTGTAGTGCTTGGGATCGGTCTTCACCGCATCCTGGGCCGAGAGCATGGGGGCGAGACAGAAGGACACAGCTACGACATAAAGCGCGAGTCGCCTTCGCATGTTGATCTCCTCTTTGTTAGTAGGAAATGTGTTAGAAGCGGCCCAACGGTACTCCGTGGCTGCAGCAATGTCAATCGCGCGGCCCGCGCCGTTTTACAGACCAGGAGGCGACCGCAATCTCGAGATTTGCTGCAGAGTTGTTGGGCGGTAACACATGGATGTTCCATGCATTTTCGGGTACCTTCGTAACTCCCATCCCGGATTGAGCCGCGATATTCTAGTCGCACCTTTCCCCCAAGGACGACCTCTGGCGTCTTGCCAAAAGACTGCCTGTTCATTGATTTATCGGGGCTCAGGGAGCAATGGCCAATAAGATCGGACGTTTCGAGATACTCAGCGAAATTACCCACTCCGAGATTGGCGCGGTCTACAAGGCCGCCGATCCGGAGAGCGGGCAGACGATCGCCCTGAAGACCATCCACCTGAACATGCTGGCCGAACAGGCCGACACGCTGATGCAGTACATCTTGCAGGAAGCCGCCGGCACTTCGCCGCTCAGCAGTCACAACATCGCGCAACTTATCGGCGTCGAACAAGTGGACACCCAATGCTGCGCCGCGATGGAGTACGTGCAAGGCAACAGCATCGGAACCATGTTGTCCCGCAAAGAAGGGTTTTCCATCTGGGACCTGCAGGACATCGTGCGCCAGACCTGCCAGGGGCTGGACCACGCACACTCGCACAACGTCGTGCACTACAGCCTGGAGCCGGCCAAGATCATGGTCACGTGGGACGGCACCGTCAAGGTGCTGAGCTTCGGCGTTTCCTGTATGGGAGCTTTTACCTGTCAGGCTTCAGGCAAGGCGCCTGAAGTTCTGCACTACGTTTCGCCCGAACAGTTGCGGGGAGATCCGGTGGATGGCCGCTCCAACATCTTCAGCCTGGGCGCGATCCTCTACGAGATGGCGACCGAGACCAAAGCCTTTCCCGGAGAAGACGCGGACCAGGTGCGGCAGGCGATTGTTGAAAACATGCCCCCCGCCCCGATCGAGATCAACCGGAAGATTCATCCCGTGCTGAGCGAAGTCATCATGAAGGCGCTGTCCAAGGCGGCGGAAGACCGTTATCAGAGTGGGCAGGAACTGGTCAACGATCTGGAATGCTGCAAGGAAAGCACGACCAAAGCGGCCAGTAAAAAGCCGGCGCAGCCCGCCCAGGGATTGAATGCGTCGCCGCAAAAGGCAGCGGCCTCGGAGGAATCCAAGCCCGTCACCGCCAGGGCACGGTCTTCTTCGACCTCTTCCACACCAGCCCACGCAGCCAAGACAGATGTTGCGCCAGCGGCTTCGGCAAAAGCAGCCGCCGCGGCTGCAGGATGGGAGGGCGCGGGCGCCAGTTCTACTGCCCCGCCGGCGAAGGCAGGTAAAGCCTCCTCAGGCCCGGCGAAAGCGTCGGGGCAAAGTATTTTCCAGGAACGGGCCAGCGCCGTGGCTGAGACGGTTGAGCCGGCGTCCGAGGCACCCGCGTTTCAGGTGGATCCGGCGATGGTGGAAGAAGCCAAAGGCGCCGGGCGCGGCCCCAGCTTTTCCGAAATGACGGAGCTGCCGCCACTGAAGGAAATCTACACTGCACCGCCTCCGCCCCCGGTTGCGGCCGAGGCCGAACCGGAGCCGATGGTGTCGTCGCTTCGGGTGCAGCCCGAGAAGCCCAAGGTGCAGCCGCGGGAAGTGGCGCGCAAGGCGGTAATAGAAATCAAGAAGACCCCGCCCAAGCTCTTTCTCTATTCGATCGCGGGCGCGGTGGTCGTCATTCTGCTAGTGGTGGGCCTCATTGCCTACCGCATTCATTCCGAAAACTCCGAGGACGAGGGTTCTGCGGCAGCGCCGGCAGCGACTGCGCCGGCAACGACCGCACCCGCAGCAGCCGCGAAGCCGGCCTGGAATCCGGCTCAGCCGCCTGTAACGGCCGCCACACCGGCCCAGCTGGAACAGGTTACGGTGGGCCAGGAAGCGCCCCCGGTATCGGTCGTGCCCAGATACAGCAAGTACAAGAAGAGAGCCAAGGCCCAGCCCGCCGCCACCGCGACCGTGATTCCCGGTCAGTTGAACATCAATTCCACTCCGGAAGGGGCGGAGGTTCGCATTGACGGGCGGAGCGATCCCAGCTGGGTCACGCCTTTCAACCTGGCCGGGCTGTCTCCCGGTCAGCATAGTGTGACCGTTGCCCGCGCGGGTTACGCGCCCGAGAGCCGCACCATCGACGTAGCCTCCGGCAGCAAATTATTTCTGGTGATCCAGCTGGCGCAGATTACAGCCGCAATTGCGATCAGCAGCCAGCCCGCAGGGGCGCAGATTCTCATCGACGGCAAAGACACCGGGCGGGTAACTCCAGCGCAGATCTCCGTGGACAAACCCGGCACACACACTGTCCTGGTCAGGAAGCAGGGCTACCTGGAGCAAACGTCCAGCGCCAACCTGCAGGCCGGTCAGGTCTTCCATTTCGCTCCCACGCTCAAAGCACTGGGCTCAACCGACGAGATCAAGATCGGCGGACGATTCAAGAAACTATTCGGCGGCGGAGACACGGCGGGCATGGGCGTGGTAAACATCAAGACCCAGCCCAAAGGAGCGCAGGTCGCGGTCAACAATCGTATTGTGGACAAGCCGTCTCCCGTGGACTTCTATCTCAACCCCGGCACCTACGTGATTGATGTCACCATGTCGGGATTCAAACCAATTCATCGCGTGATCGACGTGGAGAAGGGCGGCAAGGTCACGATCGACGAGAGTCTGGACCGGCAGTGAGGAGCAGCAATTGGCACTTGGCATTTAGCAATTAGCACTTAGTTCATCGCCAGCGAAGAACCTTTACGTCATCGCGCGAGTCCGAAAAGGGGCAACGCCAAACTCGAAAGCTTTATAGCCACAAATGGGCATAAAAAGAGGCCGCCATTCTCACGGCGGCCTTTTGCTGTTTAGGCTTTGGCCAAATGCCAAGTGCTAATTGCTAAGTGCTGCTTCTCAGTATCCCCAGCCTCTGCCTCCACGATAGTTCGACTCATATCCGGCTGCGTAACCACTGCTGTATTGCGAACGGTAGTAATTCTTGTCGCCGAACGAACCGTTGTAGCCGTGGGTCCGGTTTCCGTATTCATTGCGAGGATTGGGATTGAACGGCTTGTTCTGCGCCATGTCCCTGCGGGCCATGTAGCTGCCGTCCTGATAGCCGAAGCTGTAGCCGCCATTTCCGCCGCGGCCGTAACCCCCGCCAGGGTAACCGTACCCGCCACTGGGGTAGCCGTAGCCGCCGGGATAGCTGCGTGGATAGCGGTTGTAGATCGGGGCGCCGTAGTAGCCGCCGTCACGATGATGTTCACGTTCCCAACGGTCGTGGTCACGGTCATGGCCCCAGCTGGGCCAGCGGTCATGATCTCGGTAACGGTCGTTATCGCGATCATGATGATGATCGCGGTCGTGATGCTTGTCCCAGTGATCATGTTTGTCTTTATACTGATCATGGTCGCGGGCCAATGCCAGGCCGCTGAACATCAGGGTCATCGCGACCGCCAGGGCTGCCATTTTCATGTTGCGCATAGTTCCTCCCACCCGGCACCATCGCTCGCAGGGCTTGATTGCAATCACGCCTGCCCTCGAAGCGACTCCTGGGACCGGTCTGCTAAGACTTCGGATGCTGACAAAAATCAAATCAGCTGCACCGAGGAGCATATTTTTTTGAACCTTAAGTGAACCTTAAATCTAAGTGCTGCAATCACTTGCCAGTGATAGGCTGAGTACGATTCAGGGCGAAGGAGAGGCGATCATTTATGTCAATTGAGCGGGTCGGAGTGATCGGCGCGGGCACCATGGGCAACGGCATCGCCCACGTTTTCGCGCGCAGCGAATATCGCGTGACCCTGTGCGATGTGGAGCAGAAATTCCTCGATCGCGGCCTCGAAACCATCGGCAAGAACCTTGACCGCGAGCTGGCCAAGGGCAAGATCACGGCTGCAGACAAAGCCGCGGCGCTGAAACGAATTGGAACTGTGCTCAATCGCGCCGAGCTTGCGACTTGCGATTTCGTGATCGAAGCGGCCACGGAAAAATTCGAAATCAAAGCGGAAATTTTCCGTGACCTGGACCAGCTCTGCCGCCCGGAGATAATTCTGGCTACGAATACTTCCTCCATTTCGATTACCCGTCTGGCGGCCGTGACCCGGCGTCCGGCAAAAATTATTGGAATGCATTTTTTCAATCCTGTGCCGGTAATGAAACTGGCGGAAGTGATTCGCGGGCTGGCCACGTCGCAGGAAACCTTCGCCACGGTACGCGATCTGGCGTTGCAGCTCGACAAGACGCCCATCGAAGTGAACGATGCGCCGGGCTTTGTTTCAAACCGAGTGCTCATGCCCTTGCTGAACGAGGCCATGTACGCGGTGATGGAAGGCGTGGCCACCGCGGAAGCGGTCGATGAAGTATTCAAGCTGGGCATGGCGCATCCCATGGGCCCGCTGACCCTGGCGGATTTCATCGGACTCGACGTTTGTCTCGACATCATGCGCGTGCTGCAGGACGGCCTCGGCGATCCCAAGTACCGGCCCTGTCCGCTGCTGATCAAAATGGTGGACGCAGGTTGGCTGGGGAAAAAAAGCGGAAGAGGCTTCTACAAATACTAAGGCGTCACAATTTTAGGAATGGCGGACAAGAGCGATCGCGGCATCTACTTTCTTGGCGGCGCACTCGGCGTGTGTGCTGGTGTTCTCGATGTGAAGGTTGGCGATTTGCTGCTGACCGCGCTCTTCGTGCTTATGGCAACCATGCTGCTGGGCGCGCTTCGTCCGCAGCGGCCGTGGAGGTGGACTCTGACCGTGGCTGTCTTTGTCCCGCTCGTCCAGTTTGCCTCCTATGCACTTCTAACCGAAAAACCCTATCGCGCCCAGATCTACGAGTCGTTTTTGGGCTTCCTGACTGGAATTGCCGGCGCATATGGCGGAGCGACCGCGAGGAGAGGAGTGGCGATCTTGTTTGGGAAGTAGGCGGGAGTGTTCAGCCGTCAGCCGTCGTGTCGGCTCTCAGCACTGAGCTTGCAACACATCGGCCCCCTGTCATCCGGGCGAAGTCGAAGGACCTCTGGCAGCTTACCTGATGATGGCAGCGGACTGCCTTCCCCGCCTCAATTCGTAAATAGGGATCCTTCGACTTGTAGCTCTTCGCGCGCGGCGCGAAGAGCAAGCTGCGCTCAGGATGACAGGAATTTTGTTGAAGTGATTACAGCTGAAAGCTGACGGCTGAAAGCTGACGGCTGAAAGCTGATGCCCGCGGTCTGACGCCCGCAACCTGCCTCCTCCTCATCCCATTAGTTACTCGCGTTTCCACAGGCGGCGCGAGTATTCTTCGCACATGGGAGTTTCGGTTTCTGTGCTGGCCAGCGGCAGCCGGGGAAACAGCACCATCGTTTCCAGTTCGCGCACCAGGATTCTGGTGGATGCGGGAATTTCCTGCCGCGAGACGGTCAAGCGCATGCGCGCGCTGGGCGATGATGCACGAGCTCTTTCCGCCATCCTCATTACTCACGAACACTCCGATCACGTTTACGGGCTGGCGGCACTGGCGAAAAAATTCCAGGTGCCGGTATTCATGACCGGAGCCACTCACCAGGCGTGGGCGAGGTCGCTGCGAGATGAGGCGGGTGAACTGCCGCAGCTGGCGTGCCTGGAGATCTTTTCCGCCGGCCGCGGCTTCCAGATCGGCGACATTTCGATTACCCCGTTCACTATCCCGCACGATGCCGCCGATCCGGTGGGAGTGACCTTGCGCAGCGACGGCATCAAGGTGGGAATCGCGACTGATCTGGGCTACATGCCGCCCAACGTGTGCGACCAGCTGCGGGGCTGCGACGTTCTGGTCATCGAATCCAACCACGATCTGGAAATGTTGCGGGGCGGGCCCTATCCCTGGTCGGTCAAGCAACGGGTGGGCAGCCAAACAGGACACCTGTCGAACGACAAACTCGCGAAATTCTTATGCACCGAATATGATGGAAACGCATCATACATAGTGTTGGCGCATCTATCTGAGCTTAACAACCATCCTGAGCTGGCACGAGTGACAGCAGAGAAAGCCCTGGGGCGACGCCTGACCTTGCTGCAGAACCGGGTGATGCTGGCACAACAAGCGCAGCCGATGGAAGCTATCCAGCTGTAGTTCGTATGAGTCAGTGCGTTGATCCAATCGTAGGGAAAATTCTGGCGGGCTGGCGTTACGACATCTCTGGCCTGGCGCCGGAGATGCGCGAGGACTACGAAGACCACTTTGACGGCTGTGCCCACTGCCGCTATCGCCAGCGTCTTCATCGTAATATTGACCTCGCCCTAATCGGTCTGGCGTCGCTTTCCGGCGTAGTTTTCCTCATGGCGTTCGGCGTCATCCTTCATCTCAATCCCCGGCACGCCTTCTGGCTGGAGCTGGCGGCGCTGGTGGGATTCGCGCTTTCCGCTTTGATTTGGCTGGGCGTTGCCGTGGCCACGCCCGCGCCCATGGCGGTCGTCGATGCTGCCAAGCTGGGAGCACGCCGCGTGCACGATCGTCTGCCTGCCGAAATCCGCGACCGCCTGCCGGAAGAATTCCGCCTGAAAATTACCGGCTCGTAGTAAACAGTTCTTCGTTCGTTGTCGTTCCCATTACCATCTGTTATTTCGTCCTTCATTTCGATGGGAACTAGGGCAAAATTGGGCTGAAATGGAGAACGTGCTCAAGCTCTTGCAAACCGTTCAAGTGGCGATGCTGGTTAGCATTGGCCTGTATGCATTCATCGCCGGGCGCTATGGCCCCGCCCCCACGATAGTGCCCCTCGCATTGGTCTACGCGATAGTAGCGCTGGCGGCTGCCATGGTTGGAGCAATTCTGTTAGTACGCCGGGTCATGCTGAAGCCTGCGGAGAGCACGCTGGCAAGGGATTCTGAAGACGCGGCTGCACTGAATCGCTGGCGCGCCGGTTATATTGTGACGTTCGCGCTCAGTGAGGCAGTAGCGCTCTACGGAATTGTCTTGCGGTTCATTGGAGCCGGATTTCGGCAGGTGGTTCCGTTTTTCATCGCCGGTTTCATCCTGATGCTATTTTTCGGTCCGCGCCGTCCTTCCAATGCGATAGGCTAGAAGCATGTCCATCACTGGCCCGGACGACCTCGCCGGCATGCGTGCCGCGGGAGCCATCGTGCGTCGCATGCTGGAAGCCATGAAGCGTGCAGTGCGTCCCGGCATTACCACCGCGGAACTGGATGCGGTCGGCGCCGCAGTCATGCGAGAGCAGGGCGCGCAGTCGGCTCCGCAACTGGTGTACAAGTTTCCCGGAGTAAATTGCATCAGCCTGAACGAGGAAGCGGTGCACGGCATTCCCGGAGAGCGCGCAGTAGAGGCCGGCGATCTGGTGAAGCTCGATGTCACCATCGAGAAAGATGGCTTCATGGCCGACGCGGCGGAGACCGTGGCGGTGGGCGAGATTTCGGAAGAGAACCGCCGTCTGATTGCCTGCGCCGAGAGGGCTTTTACCAAGGCCATGCTGGTGGCCCGCGCGGGATTCCGCGTCTTCGAGATTGGCCGAGTGGTGGAACGTGAAGTGCGCCGCAGCGGCTTCTCCGTGATTCGCGATCTGGGCGGACACGGTATTGGCCGAACCATCCACGAAGAGCCGCGAGTCCCCAACTACGCCGACCCTGAGGCCAGCCAGGTCCTGACTGAAGGCCTGGTGATTACGGTCGAGCCGATCATTGCGGCTGGCTCAGGGCGCACTCTGGTCGCAGGCGACGGTTGGACAGTCCGCACTGCGGACCGCAGAGCATCGGCACATTTCGAGCACACCCTCGTGATCACCCAGGGCGAACCGATTCTGTTGACTGCCTAGAACACGAGCATTGACCACGAAGGACACGAAGTTACACGAAGGAAACTCAAGGCAATGGAAATCCTTCGTGTAATTTCGGGTAGTGGTCAGTTTGAAACGCCCGCATGACGTCATCGGCAACGAGTGGAGCGGGCCTTCAGGCCTGCATAGCGCGACCGTCTCTTGCAGCGGGGTTCAGCCCCTGCGGTACCTCAGCGGCGGAAGCCGCATGCTCTTCCTCTCCCTGATGGCAGCGCTAAAGCGCTGCTCCACCCAAAATTGCCCTGGCAGACCACCAGAATTTCAAACTGAGCTACTACCTAACTTCGTGTCCTTTGTGGTTTGCGGTTTTGTGCTTGCTACAATCCCAAGGTTGTCCATTTCCTTTCAAATCGAAGCCACTGCGGGCCGGGCGCGCGCCGGGCGGCTGACCACGCCGCATGGAGTAATCGAAACGCCGGTGTTCATGCCGGTAGGAACTGTGGCTTCGGTAAAAAGCGTTTCGCAGGACATCCTGGAAGAGCTCGGCGTACAAATCCTTCTGGGCAATACCTACCATCTCTACTTACGGCCGGGCGTGGCGCAGGTGCGGCAGTTGGGCGGGCTGCATCGCTTCATGGCCTGGCCGCGATCCATTCTTACGGACTCGGGCGGCTTCCAGGTATTCAGTCTGAACGAGTTGCGCCAGGTTACAGAAGAAGGTGTGAAGTTTCGCTCTCATCTGGACGGCTCGTCACATTTTTTTACCCCGGAAAGCGCCATGGAGGCGCAGATCGGGCTGGGCGCCGATGTCATTATGGCGTTTGACGAATGCACCGAGTATCCGGCGGATGGGGAGCGGGCGCGGCAGTCGATGGAATTGACCTCGCGCTGGGCGGCGCGCAGCAAGAAATATTTTGAGCAGCACAAGCACGAAGTTCCGTGGAGCGATGATCACGTAGGCCCAGGTGTCCCCACCTGGGCGGGCGAGCGCAAGCTCGCTGGGGTTTACGACGAGAAGCAAGAACCTGCCGAGCTACGCTCGGCCGGGGAGGTGAGGACAGCTGCCGTTACGCGGGTCGAGGCGACGCAGGCGCTTTTTGGCATTGTGCAGGGCGGTATGGATGCCGCGCTGCGAAAGCAATCGGCGGAGCGCACCATCGGGATAGACTTTCCCGGATACGCCATTGGTGGCCTAAGCGTGGGAGAGCCCCGCGCCGTCACCCGCGAAGTCGTCGAAGCCACGCTCGAGCATCTTCCCGCGGACAAACCCCGCTACCTGATGGGCGTGGGCATGCCGGAGGAGATTGTCGAATATGCCAATTTGGGAATCGACATGATGGACTGCGTTCTGCCTACCCGTGCGGCGCGCCATGGATTGTTGTTTACATCCCAGGGCAGGATTTCCATCAAACAGGCCAGATTTGCCTCTGATCAGGGGCCGCTGGACCCCGATTGCGGCTGCCGGGTCTGCCTCCGCTACTCCCGCGCCTACCTGCGGCACCTTTATGCCGCCAACGAGGTTTTGGCCCAAGTCCTGAATACGATCCACAACCTCAGCTTCTACCTTGACACCATGCGGTCGGTGCGTCATTCTATTGCGCTTGGGAACAGGGCCCAACTTCTTGCTGGGGAGCGACCGGGAGTAAAACCATAGGCCCGGCATCTCCAGTGCATGCCTGAAGTAAAAGAATCTCCGGCCTGAGGAAGTGAGAAATCCTGCGGTAAAATGCACAGGGCCAGGGCGCGCCGAGGGGCGAAGTCCTGATCTATTGGGGTGGAAGCGAGTGGTCTCATGAGCATCCTGAACTTGCTGGCGCTGCAAACGATTGGGTCGGGGGGCTGGCTGGGATTTGCTCCACTGATCTTCATCTTCGCCATCTTTTATTTTCTACTGATCATGCCGCAGCAGCGCCGCCAGAAGAAGTGGCAGCAGATGCTGAACGATCTGAAGACGGGAGACAAGGTTGTCACCAGCGGGGGGCTGCGCGGGACGGTCATCGCGCTGCGGGATGACTACATACATCTGCGTGTCCCGCCGGACAATTTACGCATCGAAGTGACCCGCGCCTCGGTGGCGTCGGTGGTTGCCCCGGAGGACAAGAACAATAAAGCGGCATAAGTAACGCCGCCGTCCCGGCGGGTGTGTGGGTGCCTCCCGCACCGCACCGCCGAGGGCGAGACGCCCTCGGGACAGCCGGCCGGATGCCGGCGCTACAAAAAGAAGGCGCTCCACAAAGAAGAAATCGTCAGGCCATGAACAAGACTCTTGGTTGGAAACTCGGACTCAGCGTTGGCATCCTGGTGCTCTTTCTGTTTGGCATCTTCGGAATCCCGAAAGACTTCTCGGGCCGCGGGCTGCTGGCGGCAATGACGGAACGAATTCATCTGGGGCTCGACCTCAAGGGCGGCACCCACCTGATTCTGCAAGTACAGGTCAATGATGCGGTAAACGGCGACTCAGACCGCGCGGTGGAGCGGGTTAAGGAAGACCTGCGCACGCACAAGATCAACTACACCGAGATCAGCAAGCCGGATCCGGTGGGCCGTCCTGACCAGATCGTGCTCAAAGGCGTGCCCCCGGAGGCCACTTCGGATTTGCGCTCGGTGGTGACCGAACGGCTGCCCGAATATGACCTTAACTCGGGTGCGGAAAACACATGGACGTTCACCATGAAGCCGCAGGCCCTGGCCGAACTGAAGAACCGCGCTGTAACCCTGGCCATCGAGACCATCCGCAACCGCATTGACCAGTTGGGCGTAACCGAACCGGTCATTCAGGAGCACGGTCTGGGCCAGTATCAGATTCTGGTCCAGCTCCCTGGGGTGGACGATCCGGGCCGGGTGAAAGAGATCATGCAGTCCACCGCCATGCTCGAAATCAAGCAGGTGCTGGGCGGGCCCTATTCCAGCGAGCAGGACGCTTTGCAGCAACATAACGGCGTGCTGCCGCCGGATTCGATGCTGCTGCGGGGAAGCAGCATCGGTGGCCGGACCGGCGAAGATACCGGCGAGCAGTATTACCTGGTGACGCGCAGTTCAGCCGTGGCCGGGGCGGATTTGCGCTCGGGGGGAGCCACGGTGGGGCGCGACAGCAACACCAATTCGCCTGACGTTGGTTTTGTTCTTACCAATGAGGGTGGAAGAAAGTTTGCCGCTTTCACCGGTTCGCACGTGGGCGACAAGCTGGCGGTCGTGCTGGACAACCGGGTGCGGGAAGTGGCCACCATCAACGAGCAGATCCGCGATCAGGGGCGGATCAGCGGTGGCGGAATGACCGAGCAGAACGCCAAGGACCTGGCCCTGGTGCTGAATTCGGGCGCGTTGCCGGCCGGAATCAAATATCTGGAAGAGCGCACGGTGGGTCCGTCGCTGGGATCGGATTCGATCCGGGCAGGAGTCCAGGCCGCGATCATAGGTATGATCGCTGTGCTGGTCTTCATGCTGGTGTACTATCGCGGCGCCGGCCTTAACGCCGACCTGGCCCTGATTCTGAATCTGATCATTCTGCTGGGTTTCATGGGATACTTTGGGGCCACGCTGACCCTGCCGGGAATTGCCGGCGTCATCCTGACGGTGGGCATGGGCGTGGACTCGAATGTGCTGATTTTTGAGCGCATCCGGGAGGAATTGCGGAATGGGAAGACGCCGTCTTCGGCGGTGGAGCAGGGCTTTGCGCATGCCTGGATCACGATTGTCGATACCCACGTGACCACCATCGTGTCGGCTGCCATCCTGTTCATGTTTGGCACCGGCCCAGTGAAGGGATTTGCGGTCACGCTGACCTTTGGCCTTTTGGCCAACCTGTTCACGGCGGTCTTTGTCTCGCGCATGATTTTTGACTGGCTTTTGAGCCGCAAACAGCGCGGCGAGGCGTTGAGTATTTAGCTGGATTTTGGGGCTTTGCCCGGCCGGGCCAGGCTTGCCCGGCCCCACACGGTCCTGGAAGGGGTTTGACGAAAGCGTGGAATTTTTTCGAAATCCAAACATAGACTTTCTGGGTAAGAAGTGGTATTTTCTCGCCTTTTCGTTGCTTTTCAGCGTAGCGGGTATATTCTCCATGCTGTTCTGGCATGGCATCCCGCTAGGCGTGGATTTTCGCGGCGGCACGCTGGTTTACGTGAAGTTCTCGCACCCGCCGAATGACAACGCCATTCGGGCGGCGCTGGAAAGAGTAGGTCTGGGGCAGGCCAAGATTCAGCGCCTGGGAGCAATCGCGAATAACGAAGTGCTGATCGATCTGGATGTGCGGGAAACTAGCGAGAAAGCGCTCGATCAGGGCAAGCTGAACATCATCAATGCGCTGGAGACCAATGCTCCGGCGGGCAAGCCGGATCTGAACAATACCAGCTCTTTGACATTAGCCAATTATCTTCTGGAGAAAGACCCGCTGCGGGCAGGGACGGATGCCAACCAGCGCTATGCGGCCGTGGCCAAGGCGATTGTTGATTATCGCGACAAGACCAAGGGCGGCGTATTGAGTTCGATGGATGAGCTCAAGAACGTGGTGGATCCGGCCGTGGTCGCGGCCTTGCAGGAGGGCTTCTTTCTCTCCGATTTTGGTGTCTACCAGGTGGAGATCGTGGGCCCGCAAGTGGGAAAGCAGTTGCAGAGCCAGGCCAGGTGGGCAGTGGTATATTCGCTGGCCGGCATGCTGGTCTATCTGGGTTTCCGCTTTGAGTGGATTTACGGCGTGGCGGCGGTGATCACCGTGTTTCACGACACCCTGATCACGGTGGGGGCCTTCTCCCTAGCGAACAAGGAAATCTCGCTGACCGTAATCGCGGCCATCTTGACCCTGATCGGTTATTCGAACAATGACACCATCGTCATCTTTGACCGCATCCGAGAGAACTTGAAGTTGATGCGGCGAGAAAAGTTGTCAGAAGTCGTAAACCGGAGTATTAATCAAACGCTGAGCCGGACGATCCTGACCGCAGGGTTGACGTTTTTAACGGTAGTGGCTCTCTACCTGTTCGGAGGAGAGGTGCTGCACGGCTTCTCCTTCGCCCTGGTGATAGGAATCCT